>Ga0214542_1000289_pt1 | contig 85206 bp, 48 predicted proteins | sample CNSS1metaG_FD_160096 | JGI IMG/M metagenome (GOLD analysis project Ga0214542, IMG submission 160096) | Root nodule microbial communities from cowpea collected in UCLA plant growth center, Los Angeles, California, USA - CNSS1 | ecosystem: Host-associated > Plants > Roots > Nodule | place: USA...
GATGGAAGCAAGTTTAGGTCACGCACCTGAGGTTGCGGCGGAGGGAATTCTGAGTGGCGCTCCGACGATGGCGTTGGAGGCAAGTTAAGGTCGCGCCCGGTGGAAAAATCAGAGTCGTGCTCCGACGATGCTGCAGGAGATGGGGCATCGGCGTGAATTTGGACGATGATGTGCGAGCCGTTATGGATGAAGCATCCCTGAACGTTTAGATCGTCGTAGAGAAGTTGTTGATTGTAGAGGATGATTTGTTGGCGAACGGGAATGCCTCGAAGGTTTTGCACTATTTCCTTGATATCACGTACTGTTTGGGAGGGATGAAGTCGAATGAAGAACGATTCCCCTCCCTGTATCTCAACATTCACATTCATTATCTCCATCGCTTTAGTGTGAATGTGAGAGGGAGCCGCCATGCATGCTTCCTTATATAGTTTCTGGAAAGGAAAGTTCTTCTGCCCAAACCAGTTATCCACTCACGCATCACCTCATGCACTTGTATAATTAAAGTATGAATGCATAAAATTATCTTATTTATATATACTTTTAAAATATTATCTGTACCAGTTAGTGATTACCTAACTTTATTTGAATTAACAACTTAATTTAAGGCGCTTTCAAAATAAGAATAATTATTTTTGAAATTTAAATCGTATTTTACTTTTAAATGTAATTATCAGACATATATGTTATAATACACAAAGTAAAAAACACCTACTTGAATGTGTATTTTTATTATATTAAACAATATATTTTTGAAATGTATAATAACTTTATGAAAATTTAATATTAATTAATAGATATAGAACAAGAAATAATATTATTCTTTTAATTTTCCAATTTATTTTAGTTAATTAATAACAGTTGGATATTTGATATTCTCATATGTGAATTTTATCTAATGTAAGTATCTGAGTTTAGGAGACCGTTTTGTGTTATTATTTGTAAAAGTTTTGTATGGATGATACAAATGTACATGGATTGGGTTACACAAGTATTTAATGAATGCTAAAACATCATCACCCTTAAGTATCGCATATAATTAATAAATATTGTTAGTTCAATTACTGTCTATACTTTTCATTCATGGACTATTATATAAACAAAAGTCATTGAAAAATTATGTGTGATAACTGTAATCAAAATCCATTTTATAGTAGCGTAAGCAGTGTTAATGCTGTGCTATATATGGAAAATGATGTATTATTGATAATTAACTTCTTTTTAAACAACGAAACGAGACTGATTTTAATAATAAAATACTAAATTAAGGTATTTTGTTAAAATTAAATTATTGAATAAAAAGTCAAGAATAAGAATGCGGATGTGTGCACGAAATAATGAAAGATTGTGGCATGAATTCCCAAGATGAAGGATTATTCATATGTTGTGTGCAAGAAAGTTACCATGTTTGTATTTGGAAAGTTGAATTATTACAGAAGAACTGAATCAACGAACTAACAGATGTGGTTATTCTTAGCAGCCACTGGAAGCGACGGTTTCAAGTAACAGGTCGATCTCAGGATCCTCTGAAATCAAACAATCCTTGAGAAGCACGTCGTCAAACAATTCCCTATGCGTTAAATGACATTGCAACAGCATCCTTTCTACTGTCACGTGTTCCATGTCAAAGCCTGCACCACATGTTTTCAAATCTTCAAGAATCTTCTGCTTCAGAATCAGAATGGTGGTGCCGTCCCACTCCGTTTCTACAGGGATTTTACCTCCACAGTCAACTATATTCACCGTCACCTTCCTTTTCTTCACCGTCAACTCTTCCAACTCAATGTCAGATCGCATTTGCTGCATCGGCAAGACCGGAGACCTGGCCGCCGGTGCCTCTTTCTCTGTATCTGGCGCTAACTCTTTCAACACTATATTTGACTGTATATTCTGCATCGGAAACACTGGACTCCCTGTCCACCTCCTCACCACTGGCTTCCACTGAGGCATACGACACACAATACTTCTCTCCGTCGCCTGAGCCACCGTAGTACTCGCCGGCACCCCAACCACCTGAGTTCTCTCGGGCGCTTGAACCATCGGAGTCCTCGCCGGCACGTGAACCACCTGAGCGATCTCCGGCGAACGAAGAAACGGAGTAATCGCCGGCCTCCTAGCCACCAGAGCACTCGCCGGCATTGAAAAAACCTGATGTCTCGGCAGCATCAGAACCAGCGGAGTCGTTGGAGGCATTGGTTGCGTTATAACCCCAAGCGGATGGTATAAAGCCGGATGCGTCCACGATCTTGGATTCCGTAGAGGAGGAGGCGGCGTCGGTGGCAGAATGTTTTGGGTATAGGGGTTAAGAGAAAAAAGAATGATGGCGCCGGGGTGGAACATTCTAGTGCTCAGAACGTAGTCATGGTCTTCCAAAAATTCGCCATCCACGATAATGATTTGATTGGAAATAGCAATTCCCAAAGCACTTTGGATCTTCTCTTTGACATGGCGGATAGTATCGCTCGCAGAAATTGTAACGGTGATCGTCACATCTTCGTCAACCTGAAAAGTAACATTGACTCCCATCTCTGTGGTGAATGAATTTTCGTTGTTCTGCCCTTTTCCCCAATAACTTGAAACACGATCACGTTCAACACTTTTTACTCCTTTGTGGGATTCCTGAAGAAGCGAAGTTCAATCCATTTCAAACGTATATAAAAGTAAATCATGAGATTCTTTGCCAACTCTTCAATGCCATTTATTTCAAATATGATCGTTTTACTGTTATACTAGGCTTACATTTGCCTTAAAATAACTAACTAAACTTTCTTGCTAAGTTTTAACGGTTTAACTAACTAAGGGACACCGTAGTTAGTGACTAGCTTTTAGTTTGTTATTGGCTATGAACTCATAACTCAAGAAAGAAGAGGTCCTTTTTAGGGTTCCGTCAGAAACAGATTTTGGAAAATAGAACTCTTGATTATCAGTTGTCCTATAACACTTTAAACAAATTTGTTCTCTTTACATAATGAGATTATGGGTATATTTAAATTTGGGTAAATTTGAGAAGACGAGAAATGAAAAAAATAAAAGAAAAAGTTTGAAAGTGAAATTATTTGGATTGAGAAAAAAAAAAGTGAAAAAATGTAGAGAAATAAATAGAAAATTTGTAAGAGTCCGTAAATTATTTGATTGTTAATATATTTAAAGAACAATTAATAAGATAAATTTTTAAAAATAAGTTTTTAATATTTTTTGTGTTTTTATTTAATTTTATATTCTTTATATGATTGTAGACTTATTTTATATTTTTATTACTTTATGTTTAAAATTCAATCCTTAAGATAATATGCTAGACTTATTTAAAAAATATAATTTTTAAGATGATATATTAGATCTATCTAAAAAGTCCAATTCTTAGCAACATTTGTTAGACTTATTATATTATTCATTGTAAACTATATATATAAAATGAGAGAAAATATGTTAGAAATTTTATCAAAATAAAGACAAATTTGAATAATACAAACGAGTGGAACTTCAGATCAATTTTATAGTTATAATTAGACTTATGTTACACCTATTATCCATTGCTGAAGTCAAGAACCTTAAACTCCTGGTGGATAAGTGTGATGAAGCCCTTATCTATAGTTATTCCCCATCCTGCTGTCTAATAAAAGAAAGAATAATGAAATATGTTTGGCAAACTCTTCCCTGCATTTGTTTTCAAATTTATCGTTTACAATTGTGTTAGGATAACTAAGTAACTAATCTTCCCGCCTATTTGTTGTTTACCAAAAGCACCGCATCTAAGTAACAAACAGATAATTTGTTATTTGATACGAACGGAAATTCATGCTTGAACGCGTGACTTCCTCACTAGGAAATGATGATATACTCAGGAGTTGGATTCATCCGAAACATATTCTGGGGTGACTTCTATGACGTCCCCGTCTTTAATCCCGTACCAGTTAAACGCATGCGATTCAGTTATCACATGGCCATTTTTCTTGTTAGTGAAAAAATAACGATTGTTTTCGGGAAGAACATGCTTGTGAGATTTCTCCAACTCGTACCTCAAACCTTCCACTCTGTTAAACAAATTCACTTCGATCACTACCTTCTGAGTTCCGTCCTTCGGAACCACCGCAATCTTCACGATCTTTGCTGCCAAACCACCAACACAATCAGCGGTCACAACCGGAATAGTAAATTTCAGTGGTGCTTCTCCTTCTGCTGATTTTCTATTCACGTAAACAACTGACATATTTAGCACCCCGCAATCTCGCAGCGACAATTGGTCACGCAATTCCTCACCCGATTTTATTTGCACCGACATCTCGTTTAGGTTTAGGTTTCTAGTCTTCTTCATTCTGTAAATCTTCTCCTTCAGCTGCAGTACGGTGTCGTCCAGATCCATCTCTAAGATGAAAGGCCTCGCTCTGTATTCATCTATTTTCACTGTTAACCTGACTGTAGCCGGCGGCGTTGGCAGAAGCGGAGGCGGAGCCGGTTTAAACTCTGGATTCCACGGTGGCAACGCACTCGCTGAATCGTCTTCGAAACACAACGGCGGTAATGTCGTCCCCGATGGCGCGGGGGAAATCGTTAACACCACTTCTTCTGGCTCGCCTCTATTTGATGCCGGCTTTTCGGCAATGCACTGCAGCGGCAACGTGACGGAGCGGTTGGCGAAATATTCAGGGTCAACTAGGAGTTTCAGACGAGACTGCTGAGAGATATGAGTGTGGAAGATGACGTCGTCGTTTTGAAGAATTTGACCGTTGAAAATTAGCGTTTGGGAAGAAGTGGGAATGGCCTTATACTTCTGCACTTTTTGTTTGATTTCAAGAACCGAGTCAAATACACTCACTTCAATACAGAACGTTCTCTCATCCTCCAGCACAAAAGTTACATCCATCTCACACATTTGTTAGAGTTGGGTACGTTCTTTCCTACTTATAAACTTTTGAGATCAAATCCCCAGTATATTTCAAACTGTTTGAAAACTGAAAAATAACAAAACTTATTCATCCAATTTAAATTTTTTATTTTGAAAATATATTCAATTCATTTCAAACTGAGTTCATAGGTGCTGTTATTAAATTGACTTTTAGTATTATCAACTTTGAACCTATACTGTCATTAATTATGTAATAACTTATAACTAATTTATTTGACATTATAAATAAATAAAATTTAAAGTTTATAATACATTTGACTAGTTATTTAAAGAAGCAAAATTGAAATTAAAAATTGACCCAATCTGAACTTACGAGTAAATTAATAGTATTTTTAATGTATATTCATGGCAAATTCAAATTAAAACTCTTGCCAGGTTTATTTCACAATATTAAATATAATATACATTTTGATCTCATGATACAGATATATTTCCTGTATGCAAATGAAATTATTTTCAAAATGATATATAAAGTAATGATTGTACTTATATCTAGTAAACGCAATTAAATTAATAAAATTTGAACATTCTTAATATTTTAAAAATATTATTTTATTATTATAAATAATTTATTCAATGAAATAACATCGTGTTTTATCACAACTCTTTTCTCTAAACATCTATTAGGTTTTTCAATATTGATAATTTAACGTTAGTTATTTTCGCTTTCATTATTAATAGTATATTCAGATTTAAATGTAAGTCTGAGTCTCGTATGCAAAATTCAAAAGTTAGGAAATATATAAAATTATACTCAGACGTATAATTATTCTAAACTTTTATATTAAAGATGATGTCAATTTTTTTATTTAAATCTAATTATTATTAAATTTTCTAATGAATCCTTGAAAGGTCCATTTATATCAAAATGAAGAATGCATCAATTATATCAAAACTTAATATATGTCTTGATATGTAAAGAAATTAAGTTTAAATATATAATAACAAAAACAAATATTAAATATATAATAACAAAAATAGAAATTAAATATATAAAAACAAAAATAGACATTATTTTAATTCATAATACATGCTTTTATTAAAAAAAATATGTTGTAATTTCATTTCTTATAGTCACTCAAACTGTCTATATTGTATGAATTATAAAAAAATATACTAAAATATGAAAGAAATAACAAGAGTAAAAAAAATTCAACTCTTAAAAAACGTGAATATGTGATGCATAAGACTAATTTTGAACTAGTGTTGCAAAATTCAACTTTCAAAATTTTTACTTTTATCAATATGTCATATGATATGACATAATACTTTATGTCAAATTTGTCTTAGTTACAAGAGTCCGTGCTTCTTTTTACTACCATCTCTATATAACACTATACTGCAAATATGTAGGATAAGCATTACTAATGCTACTAACATAAGTCATGAGAAAAAAATGGATGCTAGAAATAAGTTAACCCGCAATTTAAAATAATCGAAGGTTGAGAAAAATTTTAGTGAGTTAAAAATAAATCAATAGACCAATTTTGACTATACAAAAAGGCAAACTCGTTTCAGCATTAAATAAAAAATAATAATTTTTTTACTACTAAATTTTGACAACTTGTGATATTTCATTTCTCTATTTTTCTCATTCTCAATATTTCAAAATCAGTTAAAAGATGACATCTCATATTATAAAAGACATATCCAATTTTTGCACAGCAGGGTTATGAAAATCCCCAAGAAGCAACCGGTCGTATTGTCTGTGCTTCCTGATACTGTATTTGAAGCAGTTGTTCGAATTACTTATGATATGCAAGTGAAACAAGTTCTAACTTAAAAAGGGAACTTTGAATGTGGGGGCTGTTCTTATTTTACAGAAAGGTTTTGAATTGGCACACCCCGATCATATAAGTTATCAAAATTTAATAGTTAAAATATCATTATCCTTAAAAAGAAAATGTGAAAGTCGTTTGCAAACTCTTCGATGCATTTTACTTAGAAATATGATCAACGAATGTCTCCGGAGCTTACAAATTTTATTTGAATGGTTTACAAAACTCTGTAATACCTCATTAGTACAAGTTTCAAGTTTCTTATGATAACGACTAACAAACTAACTAGTAACAGGATTAACTAACTAACAAACACCTGCCTAACTAACTAATTTGCACTCAATTTATTTTTTTTTATTCAATACGAACTGATTCTGGTGCATGCATGCATGCACGAGTTCTTCACCATTGCAAAACTGTGGGAAACTAAGAAGAAGGAAAGGACAGTTGTTTAGGGTTGATTAGAACGGTGTCACCCTCTGTAATCCCTAACGTGTCAAACGAATATGTTTCAGTCGCCAGAAGACCGTTCTTGATGGTAAAAGAGTAACCAAAACTTTCGGGAAGAACATGTTTGTGAAACTTCTCCAACTCAAACCTCAAATCTCCCAAACAACTAAGAGAATTAACCTCAATGGGTATCTTCTGAATTCCGCCATTGGGAACCACCATCACCTTCAACATCTTCCCATGTTTGAGATCAACGGCAACCAAAGCTCCTCGTTCCGATCGTCTACACACGTAAACATGTGACATATTAAGCATCCCACATTCCAGCATAGACATATGGTCATGCAATTCATCACCTACTTTATTCACCACCACCATATCCTTCACCTTTAGCCTTCGAGGTCTCTTCGTTCTGATAAACACCTTCTTCAGCCGCAGAACGTTGTCGTTCACATACATTTCCATCCGGAGAGGCTTCCGCTTCATATCCAAGCTTTGCACCGTGAACATCACTTTATTCGGCGGCGGAAACTGCGGCACCGGCCCCTCCGGCGGCTCGTCAATCATCGATGAAACAAACTCTTCTATCTCGTCTGGATTTTCTGTGAGCACCACCGATGCGTCCATAGTAGACGACATGTTTTGTGGTTCTTGAATCGACGAGAGCATCTCTTGCATCTCCTGTGTATCTAGTTTGGACGCTCTCCTTATCCAGTGTGGCAGATCATACTCGTTTTCTTTGGGCCGAACCAAGAGTTGAACGCGAGAGAGTTGAGAGATGTGAGAGTCGATGAACAAGGCTTCGTTTTGAAGAACTTGACCATTGAAGAGTAGAGTTTGTCGGTCAACGGGAATGTTTCTCGATATCTTTATCCTTTCTTTGATTTCTTGGAACTTGTCGGACAACTCCACTCTAATACAGGATTCTGTCCCATCCTCCAATACAAAAGTCACATCCATGCCGCAACCAAAATCAATAAACTATGAAAATGAAATGTGAAATTGCAGAGTTCAAGAGAGAGAAGAGTACTGTATGTACCCCTCTCAAAGGTTGTTCTGTATTTTCCTTCACATTTTTGGGTCCTTCAGGTTTGAGGCGAGTTTGGTGCTGTCAGAGGAAACACTTTGCATTCGAATGAGGTGTGAGTGTATCTATAAAATTTAACTCCTAGTTATGGAGTTGGTAATTTAATATTTTTTAAACTAAAAGTGCCATATAATACTTTTTTTTTTTTTTAATAATGGGTTTAGTTGATATAAGGTTTATAAATTTAAATCGGATTAAATATGTTTTGGGTTAGAAATTTTTAATTTTTTCAACTTTGTTTTATTAGTATTGCAAAATTAATAGTTATTTTAATTGTAAGCGACTAAACCCCAACCGATCTAAGTGTGCACATGTATTGGGTCCGATTTGGAACCGACTTAAGTGTGTGGATGTATTGGACTCGATTTGTAGCTGATCTAAGAGTGCGGATGAATTGGACTCGACCTAAAACTGATATAAGAGTGCGGGTGTATTGGGCCTGATCTGGAGCCAACCTATTTGTGTAGATGAAGACCCAATTCATTAAAACTACAGCTCATCTCTTCTTAGGATAACGGCTAAACAATCACATAACCACACTCCCATGAAGGTCAGAATAACCTCTGCACACGCCAACTACCTATCGTATCCTATGAGAGCTAAAGCATGGACGAGCTAGAAACATGTATAAACTTAAGCGACTACTCTCCAATGGGACACAAGGAAGAAAAAGGCTGAAAAAGGCACGACAAGAAAAAAAAAAACATCCCCATTGTGCATCTTGAGTTCTCTTCTACCAGAACAGTAATATAATTATATTTGTTATAATTGCATAATATTTTATATTTAATTTAATTATTATTTGATATTTTGATTTAAACTTTATATAATTATATATATTTTTAAATATTAGACATTGAATAATTGAAGATTGTCATCTCAAATAAAAAGAAAAAAGTGTATATAGATAAGTAAAATGATGTTAGAATAATGAAAAAATAGACAATACTATTATAAAAAAAAGTTTTTAAGTAAAGAGATAAGGATAAAAGAAACAAATTCATTCAAGTGTAGTATTATTTGAAACAATGGTAACTTATGTGTAACTTAAAATATTAATTTAATTTTAAAATATTATATTGTATAGTTATAATTTTGGTAATCTTAAGCTCTTGTTAATTTTAAGATTTACACCATGATATACCAATATGTTTCTAATATAATTTTTTTTATAACAATTGAATCTTATAAAAGTTTTAACTCGGTTTATCTCTTAGCTAACAAGAATATTCAATGAAAGCAACCTAAATTTCATTTGTTATATCATTTTTAAAACTCTCTTTCGATTTCACCTGATAATAAAATCCTAAAAAACTGGTACTTTAATAAGTTTTATTTGTATTTTAATATTTTAAAATTTTAAAAACAAATTTATTTATTATGATATGTGACATGTTCAAATGAATATTTTTACAAGATTGATGTATTGGATTTAACACTCTAGTTAAGAGATGCACTAACAAATCATTCACCACCTCCCAACTGATTCATCAGACCCGATAAGCAACACTGGGAATCTTAAGCCCAAGAAAACAACGCTAAAAGTGATATACTACTACAGGAAGAGTGGGAGGATAAATATTTCAGACATATACCTTCAAGTCAAAACTCTACTGTAACATGCCGAGAATTCATGTAATCTCATTAAAATTGTTGCACAAAACCACTACCGAATATCCGATTGTAGAAAGATTGAGGCTAAATACCTGACTTAGAAACAAAAAAAAAAAAAGAAGCAATATTTAATGCGGTATTCTTTAGTGTTTACTGTTTACAGGCTGTCAGGGACATGTTTAAACTCAGTAAACTTTGTTTATGACTCCACGATTTCGTGGTTGAAATGAATAATTCTGCTTCTATCACCCCTCCTCCCCAAATCAATTAGCAGCTTTCCAATTTTAACTTTAACTGTCACTTCATGGTTCAGTTCAATTTCATAATTAAAACCAAATTTAGAACTTTAAATGCAGCAGATGAGGCCACTAATGCAGCTATCTTCTGCGTTTCGATTCTTTCCGCATATCTGCTACATAGCTCTCCATATTCGATTTCTCCCATAAGCGTTTGAGCACAAGATCTTCCCTTGTTGCTTCATCTATTAATAACAGGCACCAAATAAGAACCATTAGTATGCATAGTAGTAGGTTAGACCATGCTTGTAGAATCCAAAACAAGTAACCAAAAAAGCTACACATAATTCCCCTATGTCCATGGTGTCTAAAAGAAGAAGGTTGGTTCATCGTAGATAATAATTTACCAATATGTCTCCATCTATCGAGAGGAATACCAAGGGATCTTTGTGTCAGATAAGAAGCATCTTCCCATGAATAAGAGTGTTTCTTCACTCTGTATCTCCAAAACCAGCAGGCAGACCACAGTAGCAGCTGAATGGAAACAGAATTGATCAGTAAATTTCACATACTAAAATATTAATTTTCAAGATTCAGCACCATTCGTGGGAAAGAAATTTATATATGCTACCTTGAATTAAAATAGAGAAATGAAAGATTCACTGTACTAATTGCATTTTCTAGATAAAGATTGAACTCTAACCTTGCCTAAGGTATAAGGTAATAGAACAAAGCGAACACCAAGAAGTTTCCACACAGAGGCCCTTTCAGCTCCTGTTATCTGCAGGTCGAGTTCATTGCTAAGGTCTTGCTCCACTTTCCTGAATGCATATATTCCCCACATTGTGTCATTGTGTGCCGGAGAAGTAAAGAAATCGCAGTCAACAAAGCACAATCTTACAGATGACAGACAAACTGATTTAAAAGAGGAAATAAGAGTTTTCAAGGTGGAGAACCAATTTGAACAGGTCACTGGATACTAGATATAGGTGCAACTGAAAAACTTTTTAGGAAATTACGTAGAACTACTATCGGTGGAATTTATATGAAGGTAAAGTAATTAAATTCCCAAGAATAGCATTCCTGCGCAAACTAAATGACATGTTTCGTTAAGCTTGAACATCCTGATGAATGTTTTCAACAATCAAATATATATATATATATATATATATATATATATATATATATATATATATATATATATATATATATCCAACACCGCATTAGATGATATTTTTCGTTTACTTTTGGAATTTGTCACCAAATATACTTTTAGGAAACTTTTGGTTAATTATGCTAATGGGGAACAACTCTAATTTCCTTTAACATTTTGGTTTATTGTAGGTAGATAGTTCACTGCTTATTATGTCACTATCATTCAAATGTTACCTATCCAACACTTATTATATTAAGAGCATTATGACTGCTAGTCCACTATTGGTACCATTTGAATGAATATTTGTATTGATTGGTTATTTTGAAGTGGCCTTGAAGTTTTTGCTTATTTGTATTGATTGGTACCAAAATGTTAAGCAATAAATAGGAAATTTCATAGAATAAGGTTCTTTTCATACTCAAATAATTAACTAAACAAATCAATTATCAAGAAAGTACAACTTTAGCATTATAGCAATGTCATAATAATATGAGCACTAACTTTTTGTTATTAACAATGGTTTTCGAGGAAATATTATAATGGGGGTTTTCGAAACCCCAGGTATTAACGAAAGTTTTTGAAACCCCTGGTAAGTTGTGCTACTTCTAGGGGTTGCTACAAATCCCCGATAATCCGTTAACCACGCTTGCTCTTACAGTGGAATTTCAAACCCCTGGTAAAACCATTAGTGAGGGTTAAAACCCCAGAAAGGCCAAATATAACCCCGTTAAAAATAATTATTTTTGTAATAATATTTCAAAATCACTTATATATATATATATATATATATATATATATATAAAGTGGGAAAGAAAGTTATAGTTGGAGTATATGCTGAAGTCCACAATCACATGGGAATGGAATCTAAACAAACTATGAAGACAATTCATTTATAGGAATCAACTACGTATGGGAAATTTTTTAAAACTTATAACACAGAAATATTATATTCTAAAGTTCATATCCCTGGGAATAATAACTTGAAACAGATACAGACTCAAAAAATGAGAATGATGGCATACTTGACCGTATTCTTCTGACTCTTCTTCTTGTTTGTAATCCCTCCACTGCGTTCAAGTTCCAATGCCCTTAGTTTATTTTTATATGCAGGTGTCTTCTTGACCATGGCTACAGCCTAAACACAGAAAAGTAGTGCAATGAACGTAAATGTCTTAATCTTTCAAAAGCACTTTGTACAAAAACAAACTAAGCAATTTGCACAAAAACAATGTCATATACATCCACCAAAAGAAATTAGCACAGTCCTGACCTATTTCAAATCTTATGCATGCATCTAAGACTGTAAATCATGGTAAAACATTCTAGTGGAGATGATGATTGGATTCATAGGACATGTATGGAACATAAATTTTTCACCCTAAAACTTGGGACCGGCAACTCTTGACTTCTTGACCTACTTTACTTGCTAATAGATTTTCCAAAACCCTTAACTGGGCATAATTCAGGTAAGTACAATCTGTTTTTTGTGTGTACAATGGTAGCAATGAGGTTCAAACTACCCAAAGGCACTAACACCATATATGACCCCAGTGGGCTAGCAAAATACAATCTCTAACACCACGAGCACATACAGCTCTTCAACCTTTAGATAGCCAATTAAAGAATTGTATAAAAGTACATTTTACATAAGAAAGTTCTACTATTCCTGAGTTTTGACATTACACAATCATATGGTACATTTTCATATCAGGGAGTTTAACTATACATCATATGATATTCAATATATTACAATACCTGATTATACCTTGTTGATTGATTTAGATATTGAAAACCTGAAAGAATAATAAGAAGGCCAACCAACACAGCTCGAGGATCCTGGCAGGTAAAAAAGTACGTAAGCACTAAAAATGAGACTCACTTGCAAAAATCAATAATTTCTAATCAAATTTATCCAAAAGTCATCTTCAAATTGTAAACCAACAAATCTCACCGTCTTGTGACCATAGTATGCCCGATAGTAGCGTGCAGTATTATAAAACACCTGAAATCAATAGATGAAAACACGGCTCTACTTCAACAAAAACTAAAAGAACAGAGACAAACCATCAAGAATATTGACCCAAATTTTAAAAGTAAACCAAACTTTCTACAAAAAATCTAAACACCTCCTCTGGATGTGCAATTGCATAATCATATTGTTCGCGCGTGGCCTCGTCCTTCAAAATCTGTAAAGTTATATAACATTCATTAGCATCAGAACCAATACCTCACCAAATACAGATCAGTGTGGTCAGTTTTCAATTCATCCCGCATTGCACAAGGTTCAATTTTAGCAGATACAAATTCCTACATCAAAATCACTGGGAAAATAAAGGCAAGAAAACCAAAGCACCTCATAAGCATTGGCGATTTTAACAAACAGCTTTCGCGATTCGGGATCAGGGTTCTTATCTGGATGACTGAATCAAACACGAAACCAAATGAGAAAGTAGTTATTATATATAAAAAAAAAAGGAGTAAGAGAGAGCGTGCTAAGGAGGAGAAACGCGTACTGCTTCAAGGAGAGTTTGTAGTAAGCTTTCTTGATTTCGGAAGCATTGGCACTCTGAGAAACCCTGCGAATGAGAAGAGGGAGCGTTACAATGAGAAATCAAGCTTAGGTTAAAAACAATTGAAGGAAGAAAAGGAATGTTAGCTGACCCAAGCAGATCGTAGCAATCATCTTCGTCGCAGTAGATTGCGCGCGAAGTGGAGACGGTGGATAAAAGGAGGACCGCCACAAGAAATGGGATGGCGGTCGCGCGCCACCGGAGCGCTGCCGGCAGCGGATCCATGACGCCGAAAACGTTGTGGCTTTCTTTTTCTTCTGTTCCCTGCTTTCTCTCTGTTGACCCAAACTCCACAATCGAATGCTCTCTTGCCACAGTTCCCATCTAAATTCGGGTCTTCCATGCTACTCGAATTCGAGTTTTTTTTTTTAATTATTATTGTTATATTTTACCTTTTTATTATATTTATGTCAATTCTTTATTTTTTTTAAACTATTCTATTTAAAAAATAAAATATTTTCATAAGTTTAAAAATATTTCTACTAGTAAAGTTAAATATAATAACACCTTAAAAATATTAATATTTATATATATATATATATATATATATATATATATATATTTTATATTTAAAAGTCTAAAATGTTAATCAGATGTCAATTTTCAGAAATATTTTTATCGAAAATCGATATTTAAAAAAATTTTAGAAGTGTGATTTATGTAACTTTACTTGAATGGTCATAGAATATTTTTAAGATTTTAAAAGATTATAGAGGTGTAGAAGAGATTCTTGGAGATACAAGAAGAAAGACCCAAAAGAGAATAAAAAGTTTGGTTCCAGGATTACTTTTCTTGGGCTCTCAAATAGCAGCTCACGAAGTTGGCCCAACTACATCTTAAGTCCAGGCGGTTTCTTCCTGCATCTCCAACTTTTCTTTTTGTATCCCAAAATTTTTCCAAAATTCTTTAAATGATCATTGATCTTTAACTAGAATAAAAAAATAATTTTCTCTCTCTTTATATTTACTCGCCCACGAGCATTCACCCCTCATAATTTCCTCACATTTTAAGTAAGAAAACATGTATGAATTAGGTAGGTATCGGATTTCAAAATCCAATTTAAATAGACACCAAATTTTGAAATTTAGTTTAAATACTAAATGTCAATATATATATATATATATATATATATATATATATATATATATATATATCTCGTATTTAGAAATTCAGTAACCATCTAAATTTCGAATACCGAAAAAATTCTTAATCGGAGATTTCGAAATTCAATAAAATTCTTAATATGAGTTCTTAAGTTCGATGAGTTACTTAACCGATTTTTGTATATATATTCTGAAGAGACATATTTGACATTACTGCAGTAAAATCTTTTTGGATGCAGAATAAAAGTTTGAGGTGTAGGAAGTCCAAATTATGTAGTCATACACATTTCCTTTTAAGCCAACACGTGGAGTAAAGATCTGATCCTGCAGCCATTTTTATGTCACTACATTTTTCATTGTTTTTGTTTAATTTTTGCAGTTAAAGTTCTTTTTTGGAGATTAGCAATTGAAGTTAGTCATAACAAGTTATATAAAATAAAAATCAACCATACAATTTATTTAATATTTTATACATGGAATAAATCGAGTCTCGTTATTATAGAGTAATGAACACAAAAATTAATTAAATGATAAAATGTTACAAATTCTTATTTTATCCTAGCTGAAATTGAAATTGAAATCAAACAAAATTGTATTATCTAAGTAAATATCTTATTTTACATCTAATGCATCATACTTTTTTTTTCAATCACGTTTATTGCATATGTTTGGCAACATATTAATCTTCATCGATGAAATTAACTTTGGTAACAAAGAGTTAAATTGTTATAGATACTCATTAACTGAGTATGAATGAATATATCTTCTTTTATTTTGAGGAAGAATCAAACTTGAATAGCATAAGAATTATGGTTTCGGATAAAATATTATCAGACATTTTATATTATATTTTATTTGAATAAACTAGGTTTCCACTATTGGGTGTTGACTTGAATGTATTACAGAGATGGCGAAATATTCATGTCCGTAGATATTCACGGATAAAATCTGTGGTGGATAATTATTACCTGCGAGTATTTTAATACTCGCTTATAATGATTGGGTACGAGTATCATACTATTCGTATTCGCGGATATTCGCTACCCGCAAAAAAATAAAAATAAAATTTAATTTATATTTTGTTAAGTTAAATTTAATTAAAATTAACAATATATTTTATTATGTCAAATTTAATTATAATTAAAATTTAATTTAATTTATATTTTATTTTTATAATTTTATATTAATAATTTTATAAAATATATTTTTTTAAAAATATTTGTAGGTATCGAGTATCTATGGGTATCGGCGGGTTTTAAAAATATCCGCAGACATTTTCTAAGCAGATATCCGACGAGTAAATGGACGAATAGCGGACAAATTCTTTTTTATGAATCGGCTTGCGGATAAACACTATCCATGACCAACCCGACTCATTATCATTTCTAATTGTATATGCATAGGCTTAAATACAATTGTGATAAGAAGACACAACACAACAACAAACACAATCCAAATTTCCAATCAAATAGATTTTTTATTATCTCAATTTCAATTTTAACTATTATTTCAATCAATTCTCAACCAACCATTATCATAATATGATACATTATAGTGCCTATTTTCTGTGGCTTTGGGATCATCAACATGTAGACTTTGAAGTCCAGATATTGATTCCCCTTTCACTCTCATTGATTAGAAAGATGAAAGACATAATCATGGACTTCTCTTTTTCTGTGGCTACGAATTATTTAACCATTATCAAACCTAACTCATTTCATTTTAAATTATCCACTTTTTTTTTTCTAACTTAAAATTGAGATAGAAAAAAAAAAGATTAAGAAAGAAAATGAGACTGAAAAATGTATGTGAAAACAAATAAGGTCAAACAGAGGACTTTATCTGAATAGCTATAACTTGTTAAAAAAATTTGAAGGATAAAATGCAATCTATTTTTTGTCAAAAAAAAAAAACTTCAACTCTTGCTTTATCTTCTCACAAAGTTTAACTTGGTCTTGGTCAATTAGTTTGCTCAAATTTTTATTTTATATTAACCCATTTCTAAGCAGGCTAATAAGTCAATGGTGAAAACTACATATGCAAAATAAATTATATCAAGATTAAAAGTAGTGTTAATTTGTCATAACAAACTTATACTGTTAAGTTGTAATGCAACTTCCATGAAGTTAAAGTGAATTTGAATTTTCTGTAATGTATATTATTTTTTATATTTTAAATATATTACAAATTTTTAAAACATACTAAAATTAGTATATTATAAAGACACGTTAAAGGGATAAAGAAAAGACAAATAGATAACCTAGACTCAATAAAAGCTTATGACGTGTCAAAAACATAATTAGGCTATAAACATATAATTGCAATTGTATAAAATACTTTGTATAGTTATTTAGATTGATTAGTCTAATAGATTTAAATATTTCTTTAATCACCAATATCATGACCTTTTCAATCAAATAAACATTAAAATATTGATTGAATATTTCTGCTAAAAAAAATATTAACTAAATATATATGATGTAGGTTGTGCCGCGTAGTTCCAATTAGTTATTCTAATCTACCTCCACTCTTTGCCTGGTGATGGGTTCAAAGAAAATGTAAAGAAAAAGGAAATAAAAATTAGAGTGAACTGTGAAATTATTTAAATAATTTGAAAAGATAAAAAACAAAAAAAAGTAAGATATTCTTTTCTATTTCTTATAATTATATATATATATATATATATATATATATATATATATATATATATATGTATAAATTGAAAATTATTGAGAATATTGAAAAAAATGTGTTTACATGATCCTGGTTTTCTTTTTATCACCATAATAATATATAATATGGCTATGTATAAGTACTCTATCAATTTTGATCTACATCTTCCTATAACATCGTCTATTATATCTACTTTTCTTTCTCTTTCTAAATTATATTTAGTATCATAAATTATTTCCTCTAGTTTTTAGGTTTGCGTACAAAATAACAAGCCAATGTCAACCAACAGCTTGGAAAGTACATAAGCCCGCACAGTCACCATCAATTGATATGCGAGAGAGTATAAGTTGTATTTTTACTTTATGTTATTTTCTTTTGTTATGAATTTTTTTAAAATATTTTTATTATAAATATTACATAAAACATTAATGATTTCATATTAAAATATGCATTAATTAAAGAAATTACTAACATTTATTTATGTTTCTTTTATTTAATTATAATTTTCTTTATAGCAATAACTGATATAAGGAATGAGATATTAGGATGTCTCAATCCCTGGACAATACCAATAAAAATAGAAGAGATGAGAAAATAAAACTTATGAATACTAAATGTCTGTATATAACATACACTAAATTTGCAACAAGCTGAAGTGTTATTAATTTCTTCTTTGTAGCATTATTATCTTTCTCTATTTTCTGTTTGAAATAACATTACTTATCGACGTACTTGTTTCCGTGTCTAACCTCATTTAATAATAGACATTAATAACGGGTCTAATCTAAACCTCTGTCTCGAAGGTTATTTTAGTTAATTTTATTTTTGTTAATTACAAAACTTGTTTGAATGAGAGTATTGTTTTAAATGTTAAAATTTAATTTTAATTCATTATATGTTTTCTTTTCATTTTAAAAATATTCATATATGATGAAATATATAACACAACAGTAGTATCAAAATTGATGGTTCGGAGTAACTGATCGTATAACCATAACAAAAAGGGATCATTGAAGTGACTAACGCATCACCACAACCAAAATGGGGTCACTCATATACATAAAGAAAAATATATCATATGAAAAAAATAAAAATAAGAAACTCACCTTGAGGAGAGATTGTTGGGAATAATTCAAGTGTGAGTCAAAGTCCCACATTAGATATAATAGACAAAGTCAAACACTATATAAAAATAAAGGCTCATAACACCATTACCTTAAAATTTTAGTGTAAAACTGGTGTCAAATATCTTATATGTGCAAGATTAATGTTATATATACATAAACCCACAATCTCTCATGACTATAACCAAAACTTGCGAAGATATAACCCATATATGATGAAATATATAACCCAGTATTAACTTTCACTGTTATTTTCTTCATGAGGTGAAATAATTTGTTTTCTCTTATTTTATTCATAGGAAACATATGTTTTGTAAATTCCAGAAAACATTATCTGCATGAATTGAAGTACAAGATTGTTATGCACATTACCTAGTTTCAGTATCTGTCAGTTATGAAAGCAATTCACATGCATGCTCTGGGCACAATTGTGAGGCTAATCCAATGAGAAACTTGAGGTTAAAATTTGTTGACGTTGATGTGCCCTGTTTGGTAGCCGACATGGATCTCTATCCATGGCCCCTCTGTCTTTTGCAGCCCACTTATACATCTCACATATACCTCTCTCTGTTCATTCCACGTTAGGTTAATTTTGAGTTAGGGTTAAATCATATTGTGCACAAAATAAATATCCACCATATGATCAATTCCATATACGTGCACCAAACTTGACCTCTTCTTTTTCTAAACCCCATGATTTTAATTGTGTGTTTCACATCTCAACTTGTTTCCTAAATTGATCAAGCAAACTCAATCCTAAGAAAAGATAACTCTTTTTCATATTTGGTTAATATCATTTTCACACTTCAACTGTGTCAAAACATGTATTGATTCTTTTTTATCTTTATCTCTTTTATCTTATTCTATAACATAGTATCTTTTGTCTTCTTTTATAAGATTAGTGTCTGGGGTGGTCATAAAATATTTCCTTATTAAAGTTGTCATAAAATATTTCCTTATTAAAGTTGTAAAACGTGTCACGCATGATGAGTTGGTAACATTATCGAAACGTACGTAATAAAATGAGTATAGGCATGCCGTGAAGAAGGTGCTTCAATGTATGGAAAGTCTTTGGAGCAACTCAACGGTCAATCAATCAAGACGTCCATATATGATATTTACTCACCTAACAAGCTGTTCACACGTGAAAACATATATTTCAAGCCCGACCAATTTTTTTAATGACATATTTATGGACAAACAAAATTATTCTTTAATATTTATAATTATTCACTACAAAATAGATTTTAATTTCGCACATCAAATTTATATATTTTTAATATATAATTATTGTAAAAAATAATTTAATATTTTGACATTTTTAATTTGACATAATAGTGTATGCTCATAATTTTTACATTTTCCATAGAATTTTGTAAATGTATTTACAAATTTTATAATTTTGTAAAAAATAATTATTCATGAAAAAATTATTTTTCAATTATTTTTTTTTTAAATATGATAAAAAAGGTCTTTTTTTTCCGTAAATTTTTTATCAAATTTGAAATAAAAATGAAATATAAAATTTTTTAGCAGTTACAAAATTTAAAAAAATAAAAAAGTGTAATGGTTTGAATTTCAAAATTAACATGTATACTCTTACGAGAACTATATTTAATAATTTGTTTGTCCATTTTTCTAATAATGAACAAAGTGTAAAGAAAAGTATGATTTATGACCTATTTTATTTATAAACAAATTGTGTTTTTATATTTTTATTTATCTATTATGAAATAGAATTATCTTAAAGATCCCAACACATACCAAAAATAATTTAATATCTTATTTTTTTAATCACCTTTAATTCATAGAATTGCAGGTTTTTAGTTAATATATTTCATATATAATTATTTATATATCAGTTGAATCTTGGATGGAGTATCCTAACCACCATCTTTATCCCTAGACTCAATCACTTTTGAAATTGAAATCATTCAGAGCTTAGGATGAGACGGTCATATCATGACTTTGGATGACATATATTAATTAAGGTCTAAATTTACTTTTTTTTTTTCGGAAGATTTGAGATGAGTTCATTTATAAGTAAATTAATTTTTATCTACAAAAGTCTTCTGAAAAACGTCTGTAAAAGCCCCTCTAAAAATCATAAAAATGATGAATTAATTTCTAAATTAAATAATTCAGTATTTTTCGCTACAATAATTTTCGCTACAATAATTTTGTAATTACAGACGAATTATCATTAACAGATTAGTCAATTTTTAATGAAAATTGAAATTAGTCAATCTTCAAAACTTTGGACCAATTTATTATATATCTTTAAAAATATATGAATTTAGTCATTTTAATCAAATATTATTAAGTTTATTTTAGCGTTTCAAATGCGTTTCTCGGCTAACAATGTAACAAAAATGTCCTAAATATTATCATGAAATGCGTTTGAAATGTCAACTAAACTTAACAAAATTTGATTAAAATGATTAAATCCTCACATTTCTAAAGTTAACGACTAAATTGGGATAAAGTTTTGAAGATTGACTAATTTTAATTTTCAATAAAAATTAAGGGATAAAAAACATATTTAATCCAAATTTTACTTATAACCACTTTATCAATGGATTGTTGGTCGTTGCTATTCCTTCTTTAAAATCGAATTATCAACAACTTTTTGTTATTTCCAACAAATTATATCTATCACTAATATGTGATTTTCTTCTTGTATCAATGTGTTGTAAATAGTTTGATGCCTTAAACTTTTAAATTCACCAACTAACATTCACTACAATAAAATGTCTCATTAACAACCAATCTTATAACTAAAAATTGTTAGTTACTATAGTGACCAATTTAGATATCAATTTACAAAACTAAAAAGTAGTGATTACTAAATTAGTCATTATTATCAATAACATATTATAATTGATCGCTAAATTGGTCACTAGTTAATTAAAGATTAATTTAGAAATCAATTTCTTTAGTAGCAAAAACCTTGGTAGCTAATGTTTAGTGACCAATTTTCTTTGGTAGCTAAAATCTTGGTAGTTAAATTTTAGAAACAAATTTAAAGATTAATTATAATTTTTGTATTCATAATAATGACTATTTTTGTAATTAATAATTTTTTATTTTATAAATTAGTATTTAAATTGATCACTTTAATGACTAATAATTTTTTATCACTAAAATTGGTTGGTTATTAATGAGATATTTAAATTAATCATTATAGTAAATAACAATTTTTAGTCACTAAAATTAATTATTAGTAAGACATTTTCATGTGATAATTAAAATCATGATTTTTGAGTTAAGAATGAAGAATTTGAGTAAAGTTATTTTTCTCGGTTGTAATTTTTTGTACCTGTTTCTCTTCAACTTTATCTTTCATCATCAATATATGTCGTTGGTATTATCAGTAGCAACAATAATTGAGGGACTTGTAGCCTATAAATTATCACCAAGTCCGGAATGCAGCTACCTAAGCTGAAAGCAAATTTGATTGCTCATTGTTCCTGAATAGTCTCCTTATATATGTGAGTGCCACCTTTCTCTGCTATTAGTATGCCTCTATAATTTTATTTCCTTCAACAAGATGATTATCTCTTTGTGTATTTAAACTTATCCAGATTTACCTATTCTTTAAAATTCTTTTGTTCTTAATTTCTCCCGGAGTGTATTGCTTTTCTTCTGTCGTAATATATGTATACAAATTCTCGGTGATTGTGTTTGAATATAAAACTTTTAATTAAATTGAAAAAGTCATCTGGAAATATTCGATGGTTTTTTTGATATATCAGAACGGAAAGTTAAGATCTAACTTATGATAAAGTTTGGTCTAATTATGGAAAGTTAAGAAGAAAAAATGGGTCTGAACACTAGTAAGAAATTAATTAAAAGCAGCGGATGATAAGAAAATGACTGGTAGTAGAATCTTGTGTCAGCTTAAAGACATGCAACTAGCCACGTACCTTTATCTCCGAAACCGTTCAATCAAAGACGAAATATGAACAGAAAAAAGAAAGCTACAAGTAGTGGTTATCTTTAATTATCCCTTTTTGTCTCCATCTATCAAAAAAATGAATTAAGAAAGAACTGATTTTTCCTGAAAATTCTCTCCTTTCAGCCACCGCTATAACAAAGCATATGGATTCGGATTCAAACCCACCCCTTCACGAGGCGTACGAGATGCTGTTGAACAAGACCCGGAACAGTAACGAACAGAGTGGTTGTGATGATGATAAGGTGGTGGTGGTGGTGCAGGATACAGAGTTGGCAGTGATCAATGTGAGGCATTTAGCAGAGAGTGATGAAGTGAGGAGGGAGAAGTGCAAGTCTGAGATAGCGAAGGCTTCTGAAGAATGGGGTTTCTTTCAGATCGTTAATCATGGAATTTCCAATGATGTTTTCAGCGGTTTGAGGGTGGAACGGGAGAAGATATTTCAGCAAACTTTTGAGAAGAAGAGCAAAGAGAACACGTTCTTCAACTTTTCCGCTGATAGCTACAGTTGGGGAGCCCCCACTGCAACATGCATTAGGCAGTTATCTTGGTCTGAAGCTTTCCATATTCCTCTTACTGATATACTGGGTTCCAGCGAATCCAACACATTTAGGTAATAAACCACACCGCTTAAATTTTCTCCGCACTACGTACTCTGTTACCAAAGAAACACGTAATTTATGAAGAAGTGTTATAAGTTTATTAGTGTTTGTATATTTGCAGCTCAACCATTAAAGAGTTTGCTACTGAAGTTTCTACTCTGGCGAAAACTTTGGCTGATATCCTGGCCGAGAAAATGGGTCAGAAGTGTAGTTTGTTTGAGGAAAACTGTTTGCCCAGTTCTTGTTATTTTCGATTGAATCGATATCCTCCATGCCCCTTGGCTTCTGAGATTCACGGACTACAGCCACACACAGATAGTTCTTTCCTCACCATCTTGCATCAAGATGAGGTGGGAGGCTTGCAAATCATGAAAGATGGGAAATGGATTGCAGTGAAACCAAACCCCGATGCTCTTCTAATCATCATCGGTGACTTGTTCCAGGCATGGAGCAATGGGGTTTACAAGAGTCTTCAACACCGAGTTGTGACCAACCCAAGATTAGAGAGGTTCTCTATGGCCTATTTCTTTTGCCCCTCTAATGATACAGTCATACGAAGCTGCACAGAGAAGTCGGAGTACAGGAACTTTAGCTTTGGGGAATATATGCAAGAAGTTCGAGATGATGTTCAGAAGTTGGGCTACAAAATTGGCCTACCCAAGTTTCTCATACGTTGAGGGGCTACGTAGTGTGCATCAGTATCACCTCTCTTTTTCTTTTCCACAAATAAAACTGCTATATATATATGAATCACCTTAGTGTCTCAACCTTCTTACAGAGTTGTCTGTATACAAAGAGACACATCTCAAATTACAGCATTCACCTGCTATCACTATAATCAAGTATTCAAATTTTCTCAATAAAAACAAATAGATTTATATATTTTATAAATGGTTACCGGAATCTTCAATGATATCTTTCAAATTTGGTTTGTGGCTTGCGAGAAAATTATGATTAAATTGAAATCATTTGATTTGTTAATATAACCATTGATTGTCTTGTATTCTAAATGTTTTTTTTTTTGTGATGCATTTTATAGTTGTCAAAATATAACCCGCGAGACAATCCGGTTCATCACGGGTTCGGACCGGGTTGGATTGAATTTTTTTTTATAAATTTAAATATAGATTGATTTTTGACTCGGTTCACCTAGAACGTGGCTCACTCGAGTTGAACCTGTGATGAGCAGGGTTGACTCACCAATCTGCAAATAAAGGGTCACACAAGTGTTTTGTGTTAAGCTAGACTTTTTATTTGGGTCATGTTAAGTTACTTTTTTAGCCAACACATATATAATTTGTATTTTTGTGATTTTAATTTGTATTTGGATTGTACTAAAGTTTATTATTTAGATTTTAATTAGAATTATAATTTAGTTTTGACTGAAAAAATAAAAAAAAATTGTATTTTTTCTAATTAAGTGAGCCCGTGAGCCAACCCGTTTAACTCCCAACCCGAGGTGGGTCGAGTCGAATTCAAATTTTCTTGGTTTGCTAATAAGTGAGCCGGTTGGATTGATTCACTAAATAATCAACTCATGATAAGTCAAGCCGGGTTAGACTGGATTATCCGTTTTGACAACTCTATCTATACATCAAATACACTCTCGAGCTCATCCCACCTATACTGTATCAAGTTTCATCATAATTCTTTGTTAAAATTCCATATCTCATATAGTTCTTATATATATAATTAAAAGGGAGGCATGCAAACCAAAGTTGTGATAAAGTAGCAAAATGAAAATAAAATGTACGTAGATTACGTATGAAATTTGTGGAAGCAATAATAGATTGAATTATTTTTGTAATGAGATGACAAACGGTGAAGAGGCCTTCGCCCTACCATAGATAAAAAAGAGAGCATGAATCATAAGTTTTCAAAATAAAGTTTTCTTACTATAAGACTAGTCTTTTAAAAAAATAATTGTCTAAATTCCTTGTAAAAATAAGTTAAGGTGAGGAATTGTGATTTGGGCATGTTTCATCCATAGTTAAGCATGAGTGAGAAACAATCATGTCTATGAAAAGCTATATACGGCCCTTATGCAGACAAAAATGTTAAATATTTATACGAAGGAATGATGTCATTTGCAACTAAATAAAGTGAACAAATAAACTATTAATTACTTTGATACAATGAAAATTTAATATTATCGACAAATAAATTTTTTATAATATTTAATGTTTAACAATAAATTAAAATTATCAAAATTTATTGATAAAATCTTTATTAATAAATTTTATTGATAATTTTTTTTTATCCATAATTATTGACGAAAAAATACGTTAGTAATATCCATAGTAATTACTGACCAAATAATGCATTGATAATTTATTATAAAAATATCTTTCAAAAATAGTGTAATATGATTCATCTCTTTCTCTTCCTTCCTTCTTCTTCTCCTTCTTCCTTTTATTTTATATGTTTTTTTTCTTCCAATACATCCTTCCCTACTCCTTGCTTCACCACTGTAATCACCATCTCCTGTTCCTTCTCATTTTCTTCTTCCTCCTTTTTCCTTATTCTTCTTCTGTTATTTTTATTAATTAATTTCTAATACACTAAACGTCCAGAAAATTTGTCACTATTTTATCAATGGATTTATCGTGGACTAATTCATCAATAATAGAAATTGCATTACTGATGAATTTTAAAATATGTAATTATTAACATATTTATCGAGAAACAAATTTGCATTATCAATATATTTGTCAACAAATTTACCTCTGGGTAAAATTTCGTGAAGAATTCTAAAATTTTTTATTGTAGATAGAAAAACTGCACATAGTTTTAGTTTTCGGTGAAAGAGAAACTATAAAAGCTATTCATGAAACACTCACAAACCACCCCATTTTGCACGTTGAACCCAAATAATTTTAAATTCGTTATCTATTGATTTTTAAACTTCGCTTTTGTAACATTTGCTCACATGTTTTTTTTTTTAATAATCATAAAAAGTCACATGATTTGTCATGTTTGTTATTTTAAAATCTTATAAATACGATAAGAAGAAGTTTTTTGCCATCATAATAAAACTTTGTAAATTTAGTTGTTAAAAGGTTTTATTTAGGCTCCTTTTTGGTGCTGGTTGTTTCCTAAGAGGATAGTTTGAAATAGGGGTGCATGAAGAAAGAAATACTGTTGAAGTACCAATCTGACTTAGGACTTAATTGATAATATACTGGGCTTCTTCCTATACCAAAGACTTCTACTACACCCCCAAAAATTCAAAATTCCAATAATATCCTCTGAACCTTTTATTGTTGAAGGGTAAAAAAAGTTAAAAAAGATTCTCTTCTCTTAAAAAAGATTCTCTGCTCTTAACTCACGACTGTCATAAATCCGTCCTTCAGTTTCTCTTCAATAAAAGTTACCTTTAATCTCACACCCCCAAATTGAAAGCAAAGCTTATGCTGCTAGGGGAGACCCTTTGTGTCCAAAGCCGCACCAGCCGCTGTCTCCAAGGAAATGTTCTTTCTTTTTCCAGTAAGCATTATTCTTCTATTTATGATTATTGTTTGAATATACTTGTATTTATGATTATTGTTTGAATATACTTGGAGATGTAGATGAATATGCTTATTGTTTCAACATGGAAAAAATATATCGTGTAACATCATTTATAGCATCATTCGTAGAAGTTAAAAACGGATTTGGGTAGAATGGATCTCGAAACCCAGTAAAATATTTATCCGGCTTTCTAAACCCGGTAAAAACTTGAACTTTCATAACCCATGGTGCACCGGCATTTGAAATCCGGTGAGTGATTAAACGGAATTCAAACTCCATTTTATTTGTGGACCGGCATTGTAAACCCGTTTAATTTTCTACCGGCATTCGAAACCCGGTTTAATTTTCTACCGACAATCGAAGTTCGGTTAAGAAATCCAAAATCAGTTTCTTTTTAATCGGCATTGGTAATCTGCTGATAATTAAAATTTTCGTATTTTTTTATTCATTTGTTTATAAGTTTTAATTTTTATTATTTTATAATTTATGTATTAATTATTTAATTTTAGATTATTTATATTTTATATAAGTACGTTAAATAAAATTTTATTATTTTAAATTTTGTAATTATTTTTACTTTGTTAATTTTTAATTAATAATGATAAATTTTTATTTAAAATATTTTACTTTATAATATATAGAATAATAAAATTTAATTATTTTCGAATAATTTTGACTTATTTATTATTTGTTACCTCTTAATATTTTTATTTATTTATAAGATTTAATTTCAAATTTTTTATATTATATATTAATTATTTAATTTTAATTCTATATTAAATAAAACTATATACCAGCAATAGAACTCCGGTACGTTAACTATTTTTTTATTTAAAATTGATATTTGTATACCAACATTTATTCCGTTAGTTTTTTTTTATATGTAAAATTTAATCTAATTTAATTTCACATTAGTATTATTAAGTTATTGTTTAATTGTTTTTAGAATATATTTTATTAATATTTCTTATTTTTTTAATTCTGAACTTGAGTTTTTATGTATTTATTCTTATTATTTTTGTTTTAATTTTTTAATTTTTTATTCATTTTATTACTTTATTTGTAATTTAATTTTTTGTATATCTTCTTAGTTACATATTTTATAGTTATTTTTACTTTTGTTAATTTTAAATTAATAATAATAAATATTTATTTAATATACTTATCTTTATAATATCTAGATTAATTATATTTAATTATTTTAAAGTTAACTTTACTTATTTATTAATTGTTAGTATAATTATATTAAATAAAATTATATATCGGCAATCATCCGGTTGTTAAACTAAATTTCTTTTTAAAGTTACCGCATTCCAATATCGGTAGTTTACTTTATTTATTTATTTTATATATAAAATTTAATTTGAATTTGATTAATATTATTTAGTTATTGTTTAATTATTTTTAAAATATATTTTATTAATATTTATTATTTCTTGAATTTTAAACTTCAGCTTTTATGTATTTTTTTTAATTTGTTAATTTTTTTATTCATTTAATTACTTTATTTTTAATTTTATTTTTCATATATTTTTTAGTCATATATTGTATAATTCTCTTCGCATGTATCATTAATAAAAGAGGAGAAATCTGCCATCAAGCTCGAATTTATTTGTGAATCCAAATAACTCAAATGGAAATCTTCCATCTTTATATATGAAGAGATTATAATCATCTACGTGACATAATAAAAAATTAAAATAATTAATAAACGAATAATATTTATAAATTTTTTAAAAATTTGAAAAATAAAAAATTACAATACATATAAAAAATTATATGATACACAATAAAAATTTAAAATAATTATAAATGAATAATATTTTTAAATTTTAAAAAAATAAATTGAAAAATAACATTACATGTAAAAAATTATATGATACACAATAAAAAAACTTTAAAAAATAAACAAAACATAAAAAAAATATAATTAAAACAATAAACATTAAATATAAAATTTAAAAAAATAACAAATAAAAAAATTATTGCAAAACTATTTAACATTAAATTAAAAGGAAATTAAATTTTCAACCAATTAATAAAATTAAAAATATAAATATAAAACAAATATGTCAAATAAATAAAATATTATACCTAAAACTAAATAAAAAAAATCCAAAATCAATACCAGATTGTGATTTTCGGTTTGTGTAAAATGAAATCTGTGGTTATCATTACCATTGATTTGTTTTATATTTTTATTAAAAATATTTAACAAAAAAATTTAACAAAAGATTTTATTTTTAAAAGTTGGAAAAATAAATATAAATTGAATAAAATATATAATGAATCAGAAAAAATCTAAACAATTTAAAAATTTAACCAGATATCGAAATTCGTGTAATGCGTGAAACAAAATTGTAGATCCATTTTTGCGTAACCGGATTTCGAAAACCGGTGTATGTGTACATGGAAAACTGGATGCCAAAATCCGTTTAAATTTTTAACCGGATTTATAAATCAGGCATAACCGGATGTCGAAAGTCAGATTTATGCTTTCTAATTTTTTTTTCTCTTTCCGATGTGTTATCTATCAGTATCTTCAAACACAAATCACTCATTCATAACCATTCACAAACATGCATTCACTATATACAAAAAATGCATTCGGTATTCCATATATACAAAGCTTATTGTATAAAATGGTTGATATATGAAAGTTGAATGCATATTATAGTATTTCAAAATAATGGATGATGGACGTCCAACAATAACTTACATACCTTAAGAAGATATAACTTAAAGAACTGAAAAACGAAACAACGTTTCGATAAACCTGAACAGCGAAAGTGCAAACACAGTTCACAATGAAAACAATGGAGGTTTTGAAAACAACAATGAAAGTGACTTGTCGAGGAGGAGAAGGGCGTAAGGGAACAACCAAATCCAAGTCTCAACTTTCAGTTCACCAACCTCAGTAAATATTTTAGTTACTTTTACCTAATTAAGAGAGGTGAGTCAAAAAGGTAAAATGGACCGTACAATTAATATTTGGGGGTGCAGTAGAAATCTTTGGAAGTGCAGGAAGAAGCCCCTAATATATTTTGGGCAAAAAGCGAGTCCAGAAGAAGATTTTACGGGACCTTCTTCCTGTACCCCCATTTTTTTCTTCCTGAATCTCCAAATTTATCTCTGCTTCCCATTTTGGCCCTCATAATTATATATGGGTGACGAGAATAAAAAGAAAATTTTGTGGCGGTGCTCAAGACTCACATGACACGACTCTTCCTTCGTCAGGGAAGAATTTGAAGCGAAACAAACTTGACAGAACTCAGAATTTCAAAGATATAGAATTGATGTTAAGAAGTAGAAAATTGCAATAAGATCGTTGATCTGAGTTATGCATAAAATGAAAACAAAATAAAACTTGACGAATTAAGTTAATAAAACTATCAAAGTAAAAAACAGTAGGTTAAGAATATAAGTATAACCCAACAATAATAATAATTAAACGTCTTTCTCTCAAAAAAATCAATTGTTGGTATTCGACAATGTTATCGTTATCCTAATCATTCCCCGGGCTGGAGAAAGAAGAAGGAAGCACTTTGTTAGCCATGCCAATTTCGCGGTTGTGTCCTTCTGTTCCCCAAATCGTAGCGTGCACGCAAAACGACCAAACCGGGTCGAAGGCCGTTTCTGGGAGACCCAAGGGGAGCCCTCAGCTGAACCGATGGTCCAGAGCCCGAGCCATACGGTCTGGGCAGAAATTGGACCGTTCCAGTCTCCGAACCCAACCACCGGAACCCAACACTCCTCTAAGTCAACTTCCTATACCGGTGGACCCAGACGACGCCGCTAATTTGGACGGCGCAGAGGCCATGACCGTCAAGTCCATCTACATAGTCTCCGACGGAACCGGCTGGACAGCTGAACATTGCGTTAGCGCCGCTTTGGGTCAGTTCGATTACTGCTTGGTCGACCGTGGCTGCCCCGTCAGTACCCATTTGTTTTCTGGGGTAAGCAAATGCAAACATCTTACAAAAATATTTGCTTTACTAATTTTAATCATCTCATCATAGCATGACTTTAATTTTTGCATTTATATTTATACACATAGTGAAGAATCATGTCAAGAATTATTATTGTGACTGATGCTTTATAGTTTCAGTTTCTGTATAGTTATTTTTAGAATATAAATTTCGTTGTTGATGTTGTGGTTAAGATTGATGAGGCGGAGAAGTTGCTGGAGATCACAAAGCAAGCAGCTAAGGAGGGTGCTTTGCTTGTTTATACTTTGGCTGATCCACAATTGGCTATGGCGGCAAAGCAGGCATGTAAGCTATGGGGTGTGCCTTCCAGTGATGTGTTGGGACCCATCACAGAGGACATTGCTTCTCATTTGGGTGTTTCTCCCTCTGGCCTTCCTCGCGGGGCTTCAGGCCTTCCCCTATCTGATGATTACTTTCGTAGGATTGAAGCTGTTGAGTTCACCATCAAGCAAGATGATGGGGCATCTCCCCAGAATCTGGCCAAGGCTGACATTGTTCTCACCGGCGTTTCCCGCACCGGCAAGACCCCCTTGTCCATTTATCTTGCTCAGAAGGGGTACAGGGTGGCCAATGTGCCCATTGTTTTGGGGGTGCCAATGCCAAGGACTCTGTTTGAGGTGGATCCGAAGAAGGTTTTTGGGTTGACTATAAACCCTCTTGTCTTGCAGAATATTAGAAGTGCAAGGACTAAAACCATGGGATTAAGTTCAGATGGTAGGAGTATTTATTCGGAGATGAATTATGTCAGGGAGGAACTTGAATTCGCTGGAAGGCTCTTTGCTCAGAACCCTCTTTGGCCAGTCATTGGTAACAAATTTATTCTTCTCAAGTCTTCATTTCTGTCAATTTTTTATGTTAGATTAATTCTTGTAGCGGTTGGAAAATGTTAGCTTTTCAGACAAATGCTTATGACGTCTTATTTTGCTATCTATTTACAGATGTGACTGGAAAAGCCATTGAAGAGACTGCAGCTGTTCTGTTGAGGCTGTTCCATGACAGGAAGAACAAGTGCACCATGTCAAGGATCTCAAAACGCTATTAGAGATGACATGTTTTTCCCACGTTGAACTACAGACTGTAAAGTACCAAATTTGTATAGTGTTATAATATAGAATTTACTGAATACTCATAAATTTTAGGTTTAATCGATCGATTAATCGCTATAGTTGAATAAACATTATTTCTTACTCCCTACATTATTAATTGTTCATTTTAGTCCTTATACTATACATACTATTTCAATTTCTTTTACTCCATATAAATTTAGATGGTATGAACTAAAAAACATTTAAAATGATATATAAAATAACTAAAAGAGATTAAAATAATATATGTATATGGACTAAAATAAATGTCTTTAACTACAGTAATAAAACATTAAATTTTTATAATTAAAGGAATTAAATAGATAATTAAATCTAAATTTGATATGCCACTTACTTTTTGGGGTATTCTTTTGCTAACTATCAGCAGGTATGACTTTTTTTAAAAGGCAACTAGCAGATTCGTCTTATATATCATTACAGGTATATGGTGAAATGCTGGCATCAACAACAGCTTGTATCAGAAGTAATTCGATTCTAAGAAAGAGTTGAACATGTCTGGTGAACCTACTGATGAATTGCAAAACGGCTTTCAAAAATTTTAGTGAGTGCTGGCGACCTCTCTTTTTGTGAAAATTCTCATGGAGCATAATGAGTAAGTAGAATATGCTCTTTTCCTTCAAGGGAAAGGAAGTTCTGTTTCCGCCAAAATAGTGAAGTATCCCTCCATGACTATTGGCTTTATTATCTTGTTGGATCTTAGTTACTGATATATGCTAGGAATATTTATTGGTATGTAAGCCATCGATTTTCTTGCCAAAATATCTGGTGGAGTTCAATATTTTATGCTAGTTTGGTTGCCAACACTTTTAGAAAAAATACATGACATACTAAACATGTTAAAATCTTACATTCCAAGCAACTAATGTCATTAACTTATTTCCGTAAACTTGCTGGTGTACCAAACTTGCCTACGGGCAGAAAAGCATGAACAGGTGGACAGTGAGGGGTTTCTTTGTTTTTCTTTCCCATTGTGAAATTCAGTAACTCCCAAATTTTGTTGGTTGGGTTTTTAATGTTTGTTCACCTAACTGGGACTGTGGATTAACAGTTCTTGCTGCAACCTTAGAATAATTGTTAGCTCATGTCTATCTGAGCCCTTAATATGGTTGAGGACAAATTTAACACTTACAGTAATTGAGGGTGGTCCTCAAGTCCGCAATCGAAAACTCGAATGGCTGTTTATATCTTCTGCCAATGGAAACATTTATCTTAATACGGTTGTTAAGGAAAAGGATCCAAGTGACTAACTTTGACATGCTACATTTTATGTAGACCACTGTACACAACAGACAAAAATTTACTAAATTAATCTTAATCTTCCATACACAGTTTATTCCGAAAGGTTTCCTAATGTATGAACATTCTTTTTCCCTAGAAAAGGAACTCGTGGATTACAGTTTCATCCAGACAGAAAAAACGTCTTTTGGCACGCATGTTGTTTGTGCCTACTTTTGTAGCTTGTAGGTTAGTAGCTCTCATGGTTTTCGTTTACTTTCCCCTACCTTTTCCCACAGTTAACATTGAAGTTACACACTTTAGAAAAAGTTTCACTTGCCATTACATGATCAAAACAAAAGATACAGGGAATAAAAATAAGGACGGAGTAGAAAGAGCAAAAATGGACAACACCTCTATGCCCTTTGGTGACACTCCAAATAAACTATAGAGCACTCTCTTACATGTGATCTTTATCTGTTGCTGTATTCCATTCACAGAAAAAAAAAAAATATTCCTTCCCCCTTTATCGTAGTGCAGTATGTCATTGAATTTGCCTTTCGTAGCCCCCCAACAGGTAACTGATTCTGACGTCAAGGTGGTGGAAATTTTAGTTGCCTATCGAAAGTTTTACGAATTTGTCTTCAAAATTCTTGTTCCTGAGTTTTGCTCCAATCCTAGGATCTAGATTTTACATAACCCATCATTTCATTTGTCCCATTTAAGTCAGTGGCATAAGTAACTACTGCCATTCACCCCCTTATTCATCTGCACTTTGCTTGCTGATAGTAAGAGTGAAGTATATTAGCAACATTGTTCCCATGCTTGACCTGTTTCAGAGCTGAGATATTAAGACACAACATAGGGTGAAGGACATAACAGAAGCCAAGTACTGAAGCTAATAAGAGCTGAATCTTACAAGGTGGCGAAGAAAATAAGAACTCTTCTAGGGTCAAGGAGCCAAGAAGAAGGTCGTTTAAAACTATTTCTTCTAGTTACACTTTTGCTTTCGGTGTTGGTGGTGCACATGTTACTGGCAGTAATAGTAATATGATGATGAACCTGTGTGTTTGTGGAATGTTGCGTGGACCCTACTGCTACCGTCGCTGACTTTTCAGCCGTGCAGGATCCTGCTAGAGCAGCTGCAATTCCATAAAACCCACATCACAATATTGTCTCAATTTCTGATAATGACAATACACCTGTGGCCCCCAAGAATGGGTTACCAACAAGATATTAATATTAATATCTATCTCATGATCTGTAATGTCTGTACAATACACATGGTTGACCCAGAATTCTATTTCACAGAGCTTTAATTAATTGACATGTTCTCATAGTAGGTTTCCTGTTTTTCACCCGAACTAATCTCCACCTACCAGGCACTAGGCCAAACTAATTTCACCGCCATCATAATTTTTTATGGACGTAATCCCAGTGTGACTTATAATCATGTTGATGTCATTATATTCCGAAAGCTAAATTACATTGGATCTGAGATTATGATACTCAAAGCAACTATAGTATATTCACAACAGACAGAGTTATACAGCAATGAGACCAAAGAATCAGGGGACAAACACTTTGGCATCACAGGTACAGGGTGGTGCTAAAATATTTAATGATACCTCTAAATTTGTCACCTATGTCCACATATAGACTTATCGATGAACCCAAGTTCCATAATGGTCAAACAGTAGAAACAAACGCCACTGTTGTAGTTTTATTAAAATTATCTTCAACACGAGATACAGGAAGACAAATCTCAAGTTGGCGAATCATTCGGTCTAGGATCGTAAGAAAAATACAAAAAGATGTGTGGATCCTCTCATGTGTTCTTTATGTGGTACATATTTTTTATATATTTATCTGCAAATTACTATGCACATTAAAAGACTCAAATGAAGATCTTATTCTAAATAAAACAAAACATACTATACTATAGTTTAGATTAAAATAATACAATTAATGAGTTCACAATTTTTCGCGGAGACAATGGTTATGTATGATACCTTTTGGTGAGCATGTAGTTGGAACAGTATCCCTATCATGAAGTGTAACATTGCCGTTCACCTTCCTGTCGCCCCCACGCTGAGATCCTTTCCTGGAAAGGTTCCGCTGCAACTATACCGTTGAAATCGATCAATGACGTGAAAAAATATTGAGTAATAATAGCCAATATTGAATAACTCAACAAGTCAACTTCGGGTGGTGAGTTAAGTAAGGGATACATAAAGGTGAAACTTAAATGGTTGTATTAAATAGCTTCATCAAATTTTCAACGTTTCATTAATTTAATTTTATAGTTAAAGTGAGGGAATTGAGGGGTGGAGAATTAATAATAATAATAATGGAGCTTGAGAAAGACATTCGATTTCAATGGCCGCAAAGGTTTAACAGTTGATAACGTGTGTGTTCTCCTTCTCACTTTCATTAATGCCCCAATTATTAGTGTACATTGTACTAATTGCAAGAAGAACAAAACACCACCGATCCTGCTTTGGTTGCAATATATGCCTAATATAAAGTAATTATCGAGTGGTAAAATACTATTTAAAATAGAACAAAAAAAGGATCTTACTGTAATTCTTGAATTAGTGTTGATGCTATCTTTGTTGATGGTGGGAGGAGAGAAGGAATCCATGTCAATCACAAAGCTATCAGCTTCGTCAGCTGAATACTGAAACGCGTTTATGTGATCTGAAACAGAGATTCTCTGGGTACCCATGTTCTTCTGTTCGGATTCCAAAGCCTCGCGAGAAGAAGAATCACCAGAATTCTGCAAAAACCAAACCCATGTCAGCAAAGCTACAAGGATTAAGAATTACGAAGGAGTATGATGACCGAAAATCGAAGAACCCGAAGACCCAAATTTTCAATGGAACAGTCTTAAGCGAGAAAAACCGCAAAAGAAATCCTTACCAACCCAGGAATTTCTTCCCTTTCCATCACTTTTTAATAGAAAGAAGAAGAAAAAAGGGATAACGAAGGAGGAAAAGTCGCGTATGGAATGGGGCACAGCTCAGGCTATAACTACACAGCACCTGATTGTAAATGAAAACGAACCCCTTAAGTCAAAACGCTTAAAATTATATATATATATAAAAAAAAAAAAAAAGAACATACCCGTGAACATACAGAGATTTCTTCTTTGTTCCTTTTTCGGTTGCAGGATTGTAGGGAAAGTGATTGTAACAGTGAAAATGAGTAAAGGGTGGCAAAGGACAGTTAGGAAGGTGTTGGTTTGTGGTGGTGAAATTTTTTGTGGAAATGGAAGAAAGAAATGGACTTATAACAACTCTTGTTTTTGTCTGATTAGAAGTGGGTGATTTTTTTTGGAAGAAAGAAAGAGGAAAGGACGAGAGAATGGATGGGAAGAGTGTAAGAGGAAAAGAGAGAGAAGGACATCGCCATCATCATCATGATCATGCGGATTGTGGGGTTTCTTCTGTGAGAGAAAAGATATGCATACATAAACACAGAATGAAGAAGGACTCCGTCTTAACCTTCTTTTCTCTCGTGCTTTGTTTAATCTTTATACCACCATGTTTACTTTTCTGCTCTGTTATATCCTGTGTACTTTACTTTGAATCTGTGACGTGTAGCAGATAAGTACATCTTTGCAGGGGACAACTTTTTATTGAACTGTAATAATTAAAATTTAATGACAGTGTAAGAAAATGTTTCAATTATTAATCAATAATAAATAAAATATTATGAACTTAATTTTTTTTTTCATAAATTGCAAAAGGAAATGGAGCTCAATTATACATTTTACTATATAAAATAGTTTTTAACTTATTTTTTAGTAAATTATAACGAGTAGATTTGAATCTTAATATTGTTGAACAGGAAAGGATAATGATCATTACTTTTTGCTATTTCTGGAATAATTTTGTTTTAAAAAATAATGTCCTAAATGTACGCTTTCGTATGATTAAGGAAAATAGTTTCAATAAACCATTTTAAGCATATCAATCCATTTTGCACTTACTCCTATATTCTCTTTTAATCATTGTTGTTGTTATTTATTCTTATCCTTATTATAAATTTGGAAAACAAAATTACCTTTATCTACTAAGTAACTTTTTTAAGGAAACTTAATTTTGTCTCTTCTCTCTTCAAGAATAAATCGTGAATTAATAGTTATCATCTTAAAATCCAAATTCTTTTAAATTAATTATACATATTTTAACCAATTTAAACTGTTTTATGTTTTGATTTATATGTTTAAAGTTTAACTAAAAAATACTAATTTAAAATTCAAACTCATATTTAAAATACTAATTTTAAATTCTTAATCACTTACGAATCGAACAAAATTTCACTATTTTAAAATTTATAAACATATCTATCACAAGTCAACTTGAGTTTTGACTTGACGGACCAATAGTTCAGCTGTCAGTCAGTTAACCCAATTTGTTGAACTAAAATTTCCGTTTGGATTTGGTTAGGCCAAATATTTTCATAACGAATAAGGGATAATATGTTTTAATTGACAAATTTAATTTAATTGGACAACACAGCTGAGAACAACGTATGATTGATCTATCTAAAATATGAGGAAAAAATCAAAATCAATATATACGTATCCATTTGACATGATTGATTTATCTAAAATATGGAGTAGAAAATTAATATAGTTTTAAAAAAATAATTTAAATTTCTGTTATATTTTTGTCAAGTCAATTAAATTATATAAATTTTATAATAGTTCGCTTCATCTATTTTTAACTTCATTAAATAAGTAATCTTTTCCTTAATTTATCTTTTCTCGAATTCAATTTTTTTGTATTTCTCTGCTCGTAACCAAGATAGTCATCCGATAATTTAAAATTCGAGTAAACACCGTGTGAGTAACTTTCCTACTTTTCCTTCAAACTTGCACAGTACTTTCTTTATCAACCACTAACTACTCAACTAAAAACCATAAATTACTAACACTTGAGTCAAATTGTTGATAGAATTTAATTTTAAAATATAAAAAAAATTAATAGGTCAACTAATGAAAATTACTTAAACTTAAATACAAAGTAAACAAAACTTTATCGTGGACAAATTTATAGTGAATAATAATACGACAACCTTATTCTTAATATATTAATACAAACTCTTTATTATATACAAGGGAAGAAATCAAATTTAACAGGTAACTTTTTTATTAAATGTTTCTCTACGAACAGCTTGCTTTGAGTTATAATTATAATTATAATTATATATATATATATATATATATATATATATATATATATATATATAATATTTTGTGAAAAGTTACTTCAATCTTAATATTTAATTGAATAATATTTCTTAACTTATCATTAAATTGAAAGTTTATTTTATAATAATGATATTTGCAAAATGTTATATTATTATGATAAATAAAAAATAAGCTAATATTTTTTTTAAAGCATAATAAAATAAGAATGCTTTAAACATGGAAGATTATTCTATTTTAAAATAAATAATTATGATGATATGAAATCACAAATTTAATAATAAATTAATAAACAAATATCTTTTATAAAAGTATTAAGTATTTAACATTTAATAAAATTATATCAATTTAATCATTTCATTTTAAAATTTAATATATTATATAAAAAATAAAGCCAATATTTTTATTTAAAATTTTAAAAACGGGCTAATAGATGTTTGTCAAGTTGAATATATTTTTGTTTCTCGTAAAGACACATATAAGACAAATTTGAACCGATTTTTGTTGACATTATAGGTAATGTTTTTCAGATATTTTATATGAAGTAAAATACTTTAGGTAAATTTAAAAATATTAGTTTAATATAGAAAAAAACTTGGCAGTTATCGTTTATGTGTCTCTAGCCACATATTTAAAAAGTTGGGTGGTTATTATGCCATTCATTTTAGGTAGATTTGGTATACATTGTGAAATAGCATTGGTCAAGACATGTAAATATCATGAAGATTATAGATGTAGATGTTTTCCCAACCAAACAAATGATTAACCTTTCAAGAGTCCCAAAATTTCAGTTTTATGCAGTTGCCATTTCCAATCTTATCTCTATAATTTATCCAACTTTCTCTTCACCAATCATATTTTCTTTTCATAATATTTTTTAAACAAAACAATCATTACATCCGGAATGGTAAGATATCTAAATCTTTTATTTTAATTGAAAATATAATATATTTTGATGAAAATTTTTAAATAATAAAAGTAAGATGAGAATAATTTGATTATCTAGCATTTTATAATTTTAAATAAGAAAATATAAATTTATAATTGATGTGTCTTTTCATATATTTTGTACTTGTAATGGTTTGATTTCTGTAGTATACTAATCTGGCAGAAGTTGAAATGTTGTTGACTCAGTCAAGATTGAAACTTGTTAAATATCACAAAACATATTCTTTAAATTAAATACAAATTTTATATTCAAAGATAAAATATATTAAACATTAAATTATATAGTAAAATGTATCAGATCGACATAACAGTAGATTAGAGCGTTGGAAAAGGAATTGAAGTTATGTAACATGCACTGAAAAGTGATTTAACTTTGGATTAAGAGATGAAGTAACAAGTGATTTAAATTTGAAATGAGAGATGAACTAACGAAAACAGAGTGAACTAATGAGGAGAAACTTTACCTTTATTGTTGAACACTGGAAAGAACATGAAAGGTAATACCAACCAAATTTTAAAAGCTGATATTAATTTTTAATTCAAAGTGGAAACGTATATATGCATAAAATCGTGAATTATACAAATAGGGTTCAGATTTTTTGTACAAATTTAATGCCCCATTCTTGTTATAAGAATACTTGACGTTAAATAAAATAACAATACGCAAACTATGTCAATCATAAGATGTGTTGAAGTGGTGACCACTCTTTCCGATTCATCATTATCATACTAAATCCACATTAGTTTTTCTATTGTCAATGTAACTTGCGTGTCAAGTCAAGCAATGCTTTCACATCTATTACATATATAAATTATTATTAATATTATTCAATCTCCATTAACTATTTATATTGCATGATTTACTTTGTTTGCTGCACCTTGTTTAAGATAACTCTAATATAACTCATGCTTTGTGTAGGTTTTTATGTATTTAGAATGTGAGTTTAAGTTTCACATTTGATAAAAATGAGAAAATAAAGTATCATATAAAAATAAAGACCTATAAATTTATTGTCTTAAGGTTTTGGACTGAGAGTGATGTCAATGTCTTATGTGGTTGGTCCCAGGTCTCAAGTGGTATCAGAGCCAATGGTTCAAAAAACCGGCTCAGACGAGTGCAGTATGGTCCTTGTACCATTGAGAAGAATGACGATACAGAAAAGGCAGAAAATGAGTACTTGTGGTTGGGAATGCTTCCGTTGGAGGTTGGTACACTCCCGCTCCATTGTCTTGAGATTTTGGCTTTAGAGTGATATCAATGTCTTATGTGATTAGACTTAAGTTTCATTGATATTGTATTTCTTCCGTGAACCCCTCTATAAACCTAACTTAATGTTGGGAGTTTATAATCAATTTGGATATTCATTTTAAACTAAATGATTGTATAATAATTATAAGTAACTAATGGTTCAGAATCTTCAAATTTTATATTTTTATTCTACAAATACAAGTTGCTGAGATTCTGGTACTTGTTGAGAAGTTGTATCTATATAAAATATACAACAAAAGAAATGGATAGATAAAAGACGGAAAGAAAGAATAGTGTGGCTATTTTAAAAGTATCATAACAAGGCAACTAAGTCAATAAAAATAATATAACTTTTTTGTTCTTAACATGATAAAAAACATTAATTAATTACGAATAAATGCCTCGTGCATTTTGAAAAGTGCGTGTTCCACTAGCCTATGAAAATTGAACAGGAGAGGTGAATGCGTAGGAGTGTGAATATTATTCAAAATATATTACAATGATATCTTTTTAATACATTATGTGGTATTGAATAATATAAATAAAAAATTATATTTTGGTTTTATTTCGTGTAAAACGGAAAAATATTTAAGGGTAATGGAAAAACACGAGTAAATTGGACATTAAGAATTCAGTTGTGTAGTTCGTAGAATTTTATTTTTCACGCGAGCTCCGCATACGGCAGTAACACTTTTCTTTGTTAATTCATATTATCTCGGTATGCGATATGGTCGGTTCAAATTCCACCTTAAAATGTTTTTGTGGTCACATTCTTATCCCTTGCACGCCCTATTTCTTTTCTATTAATTTTCCTATACCTTTGTCCTGTTCAGGGAAAGACATGCACTATGGTTCGTGATTTATTATAGAAACAGAAAGACCATAACCAGAAACACAAAAGGTTGGTAAGGGTAATGATGCCATCTCTTCTTTTAAGCCACACAATTAATATAATGCCATGTTCATCATCCACCAACAAATGTTTAATACATATTATATCATCATCGTATGGGAAGGGGCGTGGTTGTTTGTTACAAAGAAAAAAAAATTAGTAAATAGTTAGTGTTTGTAAGATGCATAATTGTTTCGTGACAGAAATAATGTATACAAAGTTTCAATTTAAAAGTATAATATCTAATAGAATAATTGTTAAAAAAAAAATTATTACATGTGATATCAATTATTTTGTAATATATATTAAATGAGCTGAGTAATAATCAGATCTTAACACTTGATGATTAATCTTAACATAAGTTACATAATTAAGTTTAAAAAAAATGTCGAATATTTTATTTAAAAAACCGATACAATATAATAAAATTATACAAGAAATAAAGTATTCATTTACAAAGAGAAAGAAAAATGTCATTATGTTAGAAATTGATTTGTCTTTTAACCGGTACTTTTGTACGTAGTCCAATCAATGTGTGAATCAGACTTGGACAAATGACAACAGAGCATTAATTTGCTTACAGCCATGCAATGCAACATGTTTTGTTTATATTGAATAGTAATACAAAAGCTTTTCATATATTTTAAATTACACTTAACAATTCATCAAAAAAACAAAAAACATTATGTGTTTTGCACCATTCTATACAAGTTTGAGCCAACCACTCGTTGTCTATCCGTGATCAATCTTGCGTTCAAAATGTAGGACAAAAAGTCTCTAAATATGGCAAACTTTCATTAAATCTTGAAAGACAAAATCAGCATGTATTGATTTTGTATAAGCATGATGACAAGTAAAATACTGAATTGAAAAGGATTACTGTTTTGTACGTACGTAGTTTATTGCACTTACAAACAAAAGTGTAGAAAACACAAAGTAAATGGTTTTGTTCTTATGCAACGGTTATCCTACATGTTCCATTTCAATCGTACAATTTCCATAGACAATAGGAATTTTATTTTCCATTCTCCTCCTTCCCTAACCTTCACGGCGTCAACTCGTCAGTGACTTCATTCTAAAGTCGAAAATCAAACTTTAATATTTACTTAAAGAACATCCACGCATAGGGTGGAGTTATAGCTTCTACATTTTCATTGGTGATGTTTAATTAAGTAATCAAGTTATAAATAAAAGTGTGTCCGTATAAAATTTTTAAAATGTTTCCATACAAATAAATGCAGCACAATTCATTTTGGGCTGCGGAAAACCCCTAATATTTATGCATGCAATTACAACTCTATATACCTATACTTCCTCCTCATTTAACTTGCATCATAGTTACACTTAGTTGAGACACCCAAACTCTTTACGCAACATATGATTCCTTCTTTCAGTGTCTCCATCATCAATCTCATTACCTAACATAAATTTCACATGCATTTGATTGCATGGTTTTCTTGGATTCACTTCTTTTATGCCTTCTTCCACAAGTTTCTTCTCTTTTACTTTTCTTTTTCTTCTTCGGCTTCAATGATACTATCACCAAAATCTCTCGCACCTTTTTCTCTTTACTTTAACTCCTAAACGGTAACTTTTCTATCCACGATCCTCTCTTCGGCTGGTTTCTAGTCTCGGTAAAAAGCAATGTATGGCCCAGTTTATTATACAAGCCTGTTCCTTACTTCTTCGTCTACAGATTGGGCTAAGTCCAATACCAATAGCCAGAGCACATGGGCCCACCATTCCTTTTATACATTTATGGCCAACCCGATTGGCCCATAACATGACGTATGCATCTTTTCAAATTAGAATTTAATGGATTGTTTGGCTGTATTGTAGCACGGACGATGAAGTTAATATAGATGGTTTAATAAAAAGAATAAAAATAATTATAAAAATGATAAAATTTATTATTCTTGTATCGGCAGTTAGCTCAATGTGATTAAGAGAGAATATAATCAATTTAAAAGATCTATTAATATTATCATAAACATTCAATAAAACTACTCAAAATATTATAAAAAAATTATATAAATATCTACTTGAAATTGACCAGAAAATTAACACAATTATGAAAGATAGAAAATATCTTTTAACCTTAGTAACTAACAAAAGACGCCAACTGAAGCTTATAAAATAACCTTTTAGCCTGAATAAAAACATTCGACTCAAATAAAAAACTTAAACATCATATCAAGCTATTTTAGCTAGAACAATACTATTTAAACACAACTATATGTGAAACACCATCCTAGCTAGGCAACACTATAGAGAATACCTGCACAAAGAAGCATTGCCAAATATGTTACACTTTGTTCAAATTCAATAAAATATCAGAATAAATTCGTTGCAAATCTATCTACTGTGATGTCTATGCAAATGGTGTATGAGTTAGTTAAGTTGGGTATTTGTACATCCTGAATTGTATGGTATTTCTATTGTATTTGTTTAGGCTACGTTAACAATGTTACCTTCATTCCTTTTTCTGCTACACGATTTTGATATACCAAATTTATACGAACTTTCCCATAGAGAAGTAATTGAACCTTACCCAAACGTATTTTGTAGCTAAATCGATTCATAGCTCGTTTGTATTTTTATCTGTGGCTTAATTTGTGATTAATTGTTACTTGGGAGTTGGGCAATGACGTAAAATAAAATTGGAGAGATGTATGCATATGGAAACCCTAACATATAATACATTTTTTATTTAATAACATATAATGTATTCATATTATATTAGTACAAAAGGGTCCCCATCCCTTGAACTCTTTGCCAAGAATTCGTATATATACCTCCGACAAAATCATACGAAACCTTTATACCTTATCCAATCCGAATAATTATCCATCATTCTTGAATTTGACCCTTTTCTATATCTATAACATGCATGGCCTTTGGATCATGATTGAAGGGAAACTTCATATGTAAGTGACAAGAGATAATTTTTCAAATAAAGCGAGTTCATCATGGTCCTAATGAAGTAGCTGTTCTCAGTCCTTTGAGGTAAGAATTAAGCTAAAAAGTGTAAGCTGCAATTCCCCAAACGTGCTGCGAAAGGCAAAAGCTACAACAAAGGCACACATAAAAATTGTTTTCTTTTCTTACTTACGAGGGCATGCAAAGGAAGAGACAAAGTTCTTATTCTTTTCTTCCGCCATGTACCAAACTCAAAATCCGTTTCTTACTTTCTTCTCCCCTCTTTACTACAAAACCACAAACCCCAATGTACTTCGGTTCTCAAACCATTCATATTCCTTCATTCATCAACCATCTCCAACGTTGTGCAAACCAAAATGCACAACAACGACCACATACCGGTTCACCACGTCCGTGGTTCGAACCCGAAACCCATGAAACTGAACCGGCACCACTCGGTTCGCTACTACGTCCATCGAGTCCACGAAAGCCTCACAACGCGGGTCTCCAAGATGATCTGCGCCACCTTCTTGGGCCTCCTTTTCATTGTGGGCCTCATCACCTTCATCCTCTGGCTCAGTCTCCGGCCCCACAGGCCCAGGTTTCACATCCACCAGTTCAACATGCCGGGTCTGACCCAAAATTACGGGTTCGAAAATGCCGTCATAACCTTCAACGTAACAGCTCGAAACGCCAACCAGAACATCGGGGTTAACTATGAGTCCATGGACGCAGCGGTTTTTTACCGGGACCAGAAAATCGGCTACACTCCGTTACTCTTTCCGTTTTATCAAGAGCCCAAGAACACGACAGAGGTGGACGGTGAACTTAGTGGCGCCTCGTTGACCGTTAGTAGTGAGCGGTGGTCGGAGTTCCAGAGCGACAGGGCGGACGGTAGCGTGGTGTTCCGCTTGGAATTGACGTCTGTGATCAGATTCAAGATTTCGTCGTGGGAGAGCAAGCGCCACACGATGCACGCCAATTGTGACGTGGGAGTGGGTTCCGATGGTTCCCTCTTGACCAACTTCAAGGACAAGAGATGCCCCGTTTATTTTTCTTGAGGTTAATTAAGAAAAGGAAAGGATGCTCTTTTCACTAATTTATTTTCTCTAATTAATTCATTAACTTATTCTTTCTTTATTTTTTTATGATGTTATTTTTTATTTTCTTGAAAAGATTGATTGTGGATTCATATTTATGTAATTTTCATTATTTATATAATCATAATCTCTTGATGATTTTAATCCATATGATGAAATATAATCCAACATTTTGTTAGATAACAAGAATCCAAAAATCTCAAATTTTGGAATATATCTAGAATTTTGAATGACGTGGGACGATAATACCAATAGAATTGTTGGGACTTGATATGTTCTATCTCCCTAAATTTCTATTTGCAATTTCTCAATTTCCTTCCGAATAATTTCCTGCTACCTAATTATTAATAAATTTGAAAAGAAGATACATATAATATAATTGTTGGAACTTAGCATGTTTTATCCTCCTAAAAGTCAATTGTCCTCTGAATAGTTTGTCGATACTTAATTATTTCTATTTAGAAAAATGTTATCGGCATCATACTTGGTTTTTATTTAAATCAGCAAAAACATGGATACATACACGAAGAATATGCAATGCATGGCCTATTTTCTGTAGAATGTTATGTGTTGGAATCATTGTCAAGAGAGAATCAGTGGACGATTCTCCTTATTCTGTATCCGATGGTGCTCATCATATAAGAAATTATGTGAATCTTCTATAATTCGTTGTGGAAACTATTATCTCGTATGCAAAGATGATTTATGTCTGAAGATGATAACGACATTGATTTGAATAGTCCACAATTGTTAATTACAGGCTTTGACAAAAATGTTGAGAGGGAATGCCATTATTGGATTTTGAATTGGAAGAACCCTATATTCTCAAAATGAAACCATTAGATGCATTCATATTAGTTGTGTGTAGATGAAGACCACAATGACACGTAAATCTTTCTATTTTATGGCCTCCATTAGGTTCAATAATGCTGATTCTCATCAAAACATTCTACACGTGTATATTCACTCAAATACCTTTCTTTTGTATGTGGGTTAAAGTGTTCTAAAGGCTCAACTTTTATATTATTTCATTTTTTACTAATAAAAAAAAACTTTTTGAGGTTTTATATAGACATAGAATCTTCGACTATTGGTTCAAAACCTAAAACATCGGCAACATGTGAGATCACAAATCAAAGCTCACGAAGTTGAGCAAATGAGTTGATGTATACCAAATATCTTTTATATCATTCTTCTAGTGTTTAATAAGAATTTTTTATCAAGCTTGAATCTTGAATTTAATACTAGTGTTAAGACCTCAGAAATATTCGTAGTAGTAATCTCAACTTGTTGGTAAAATTATTTTCTTAAAAGATCAATATAATGACTTTCAAGTGTAATATTGCTTTGGTTCGATCATAAATTAATTTTAAAAAAATGGAAATATAAAACCACATCATAATGTCCCCAAAGATTGTGGGTTAGTAAGATTCCTCTCCTCAGATAGAGACCCCTTTTCTCTGTAAAAGTATTGAGGGTTGGATTGGTTGAAATGTGAGCCGGAATACCATTTTATGGATTTCTTAAATTAGTCGGTGGAAATGAGAAAATTTTAACTAAAATAGAAATATTTAGGTTGGGAATGAACAAGTAAAGTGAATTACATTTTAAAATATTTTTATACTTGAATGAAAGTAACAACTAAACTTATATTTTAATCACTAGACAATTAAAGTTCATTGGTGTCATTTTTACATACCAACTGTCTTTTCCCCTACCATTCATTCATATATCTTCCATCCAAATCATGGCCACCACAACACAACACTCTCTCCAACTGCACAAACATCATCACTAGGCTCCCAATATCAAAACACTCCTAGATTCACTCTACTCCCATGGTTGAAGAAATTATATGATTTTTAAGTTTAGTATCTTTTAGTATAATACAGTACTGTTAATTTTTTTTTAAAATTAATTAAAATATTAACATAATGAAATTTTAATATGATACAGTAAATATTTCCTTAAGTCAGTATATTGATTTAAAAAATCTGATGTGAATTTAATTGGAATGCATACTTATAAAGTTTTAAAGAGTCTTATAATTATACTATGGAATATTAGAGGTCATCTAATTACAATAAAGAATATTAGAAGTCATATAGTTATAGTATAAAATATTATGAGTATTGAGAATTTTTAGGATTTTATTTTCAAATTATTAGAAAGTATTATTAACTTTGATGTTGATATGAGTCAGTTGAATGATTCTCCTTATTATCGGATAAGTTAAATCAAGCTCAAAGTGTGTTTTTCATCTTTCGTTGCATCTTACAAAATAATTAATCAACAATCACATGTAAAGGAATCGAAAATAGTCATCAAATGACTTTACTTAATTTTTGTGTGATAATAAACTCACAAACTTATTTATCTGAAAATTGTTCATTTTCAAATGCGGAATTAGAAGGATACCAATTTAAACGAGTGCGGATACAAGCAAATGGCTATTAAGATCATTACTTCAAGTACAATTTCTTCGTTTGTGGAAGGATCTTATCTCGTAGAAGAAGACATCGAATGGACCCACGTTGGTAATATATGAGTATAGTTTATGTGTAGTGGACACCATGATTATATCTAACAGGATTGGGACAAGACGAGTGATGGCATCAATATCTGTTGGCGGAAGATTCAACTCGATTAACTTTCATGACAAAAGTAATGGAAACAAGCCTCAAGTATATAGCATAGGAGTGAACATGGCACTGACACAACAAAAAATTTCATTAAAAACGCAGCTGATTGGTTGTGCATATTTTCAAAATTGTGAAACAATATTGGTAGGGTCAGAAAAGCATGATCGGCAAAATGAACGCAATTATGACAAAAAGGGAGGACCATGAATGAAGTGTATTGGGTCCACGCCAAAGCAAAAAATATGGAACACGAACTTCATCATCACCTCCTTAATGTCACGACAAACCTCAAACAATGAACTGAATATATTTGCTTGTTGAAGTTGAAGCTGAACACAGTATATATACATTGTTTCTGGAGAATAGAGAATAGGATGACGAACCAAGTGCAGGCATGTGCCGATATATGTCAAAATATCATTATTTTGGAATCACTTTTAGAATATTTTTTAGTGTTTACGTCTTCTGAAACATATGTTATTTTCATGTTTATATAAATTTATTCTATTCATATTTTGATTAATCGGAATAATCTCAAGACCAGTCTTATTCATAAAATGTCTTTTAAATGTATAAAAGGTTTAAACTAATTAATTTCATTTTTTGTCTCACTCAACTAAAAGGGAAGTGGAGTCTTTTAGGTAAAGAAAGTATTAATTTTCGTAGTTTTTGAAAGAGAAAAGGAAGAGAAAAAAAATTGCCGATTTATTCATCAAACTAATTTCCTCTTTATTCATTCTTGGATTAGTATGAAATTTTAACAATAGATTTGTGATTCTTCATTTCAATGTTGAGAATGTTAATTAAAATATATGGTTAGAGAAATCAGTTTTACATTATTGGTCCATTTTAGTTTTTTGATGTATTGGTCAATTGTAAGCATCTGTTTGTGTTTTTGACCTGATTGTTGCATTCATTTTGTTTTAGTGTAACATGATTAATGGAGTTGTGTCCGTGATTTTACTGCTCATTGAGAGAATTTTACCACGTTAAAAGTATTTTAGTATCTTTTTATGATCAGTGTTATTATTTCTTATTGTTGTTGCAAGTTTGGAGATAAATTATTTTCCGTATTTAGTTGTGATGTTGTTTTGTTGGTTCCCTGTCTACTGAATGGTCATTTGTTACCTTAAACATTACTTTATTTGTGCCAGTATTTAAAATTATAAAAAAAAATATAAATGATTGATTATTCATTTTCAAGGTGTAGCCCATGATTCTAAATAAAAGTACAGATAACAACACTTGTTTCCGAGTGGTCCTTGATTTTGAATTGGCAGAGTTATCAGAAGTTTTGAATTCTGTGGAGATTTTAAAGAAAATCACTGGAGGTTGTGTCCATGATTGCTGTGCACGAAGTAAGTGGGTCGTTACCTTTTTACAATTGCTATAATATTGTCACGAGGCTCTTTCAAGGTGGAGTTCAATATAAAAATATTGGGTGGAGAGGACATGAGTGAAAAAGAATAGTAGTATATATAGTGTGATATACAATTATACCCTTCTTAATTTCTAGCTTGAAAGATTATAAAGAAAGCAGATGCATCTGCCACCCCATAATTATACCCTTCTTTGTTTCCCTTGTAAAAAAGGCATGGCTTCATTTTACTTCTTCATTTTGCAGCTATCTTTCTTTTCCCTCTTTCTTCATTGCTCTGCTTATAATATAATCCAAGGTGCTACCCATGAAAATCCCAAAGCTTTCTATAACTGCACAAGGAACACCACTTCCGCTTCCTATAGCGTGGCTTACCGTTCTAACGTCAAAACACTCCTAGATTGGCTCTCCTCCAATGCCACTAACCATGACAGATTCTACAACACCACGGTTGCTAGCCAACACACAGCAGACACTGCCTATGGGAGCTTCTTTTGTATGAGAAACGCCCCTAAACTCTGCCAACAATGCGTCACAGAAGCTGCCAAACTTCTATCATCACTTTGCACCATTGCGCAAGAGGCTATTGTATGGTACGAAGTGTGCTACGTGCGCTACTCTGATCGTTGTTTCTTCTCCACTGTGGAGGATAGTCCTAAACTCTCCTTTGGGAATGATGAGGACTATAAGGGTCAGGTTGAGCGTTTCAACGCTATTGTGTGGGATATGCTGAACGATTTGAGAAATGAGGCAGCAAGTGCTTCTGATAAACGAGCTGATAAGTCTGTGAATATCACAGATAACCAAAACACTTATGGCTGTGCTTGGTGCCTACCATACATGTCCGAAGACAAGTGCAGATGGTGTCTTAGCGTGGCCATAGCAGAGAATCCAACCGGTTGCTGCAGAGGAAAATCTGGGGGATCAGTCATACTTCCTAGTTGTGGTGTTAGATACGAATTATATCCATTCCTTTCGGTACATAGTACTTGGCTGTCTCCTCCACCACTTCTCAACACTCCTCCTCCTTTTGCTTCACCAGGTTTGGTAGCTATCATTATCTCTGCTTTTGTATTCTCTTAACAAATATCATCCTTCGAAATCCATTTCCTCATCTATTACCAGAAAAATAGAGAAAATTCTGGAAGTGTTTATTATATGATGTGAAAGGTATCGTGAGGTGTTTAGAACGTAGGGTGTCTAAGATCATTACCATCATCACAATTTTGCAACAGTTTCATACACAAGACATGAGATAAGCTAGTGAATTTGGCAAAACATTAGGGTCAGATTGTAAGATTTTATCGATCCATAACACAATTCCCACTCGTCATATGTTACTATCAATCGTTGACTCGTCATATGTTACTATCAAACAGTAGGCTCTTTTCTTCCTCTTCATCACTCGATATCAGTCATGAGAAATTTATTGTTTTAGTTGCGTCATAAATAATAAATAAGTAGAAATGACGTAAGGTATTAATATTCTTGCAGGGAAAAGAAAACAGAAGACACTAACAATAGTTGTGACGGTTGTTCCAATTGTTGTTTCACTGGTGCTTTTATCCTTGGGTTGCGTCTGTTTTCTACGAAGGAAAGAAACAAAGAATCAACATGATATTCTCAAAGAAAGCTGTAATGTAGAAAAAAAAAATACACTTTTTCTTTTTCAAAACCTCAAGAATCACTTTCTTTAGCTAAATAACTGAATTGAAATTTCTTTGCTGTAGTTGGGCATGACAGTACCACTTTGGAGTCCTTGCGATTTGAATTAGTCAAAATTGAAGCTGCAACAAATAGATTCGCTAAAGAAAACATGATAGGCAAAGGTGGATTTGGAGAGGTTTATAGGGTAAATATTTACCTAGTTCCAAGTTAAATAGTTGTATACTTATTTCCCACACTAACTGTATGTTTTTCAGGGTATTCTTTCAGATGGACAAGAAATAGCCGTGAAGAGGCTCACTGGGAGCTCTCGGCAAGGTGCAGTAGAGTTTAAAAATGAGGTTCAAGTTATCGCTAAGCTTCAACATAGAAATTTAGTAAGATTACTAGGATTTTGCTTGGAAGATGATGAAAAGATACTCATTTATGAGTATGTGCCAAACAAGAGTCTTGATTATTTTTTATTAGGTATGATACTCTATACTATTATAAATAAAAGATGTTTGAATGATAATCACTTTTATAGTTTATTCTAATCTGAAATGAACACCGATCATTCTAAAAAATTTGACTTATTTCTAGATATCAAGAAGCGAAGATTACTATCGTGGTCAGAACGACTGAAGATCATAAGAGGAATTGCACGAGGAATTCTATATCTACACGAAGATTCTTGCTTAAAAATAATTCATCGTGATTTAAAACCCAGCAATGTTTTATTAGATAGTAACATGAATCCAAAAATTTCAGATTTTGGCATGGCCAGAATTGTTGCAGGAGATGAAAATGAAGCAAGTACGGGCAGAATTGTGGGGACATAGTAAGATGGATTCTATTTCATTCACTTAATATGTTGTGTTTTACCTGACAAACATTATGATTGTTATACACTAACAAATTTTCTCATGTTTCATATACAGTGGTTACATGTCTCCAGAATATGCGATGCATGGACAATTTTCTGTGAAATCTGATGTATTTAGTTTTGGTGTTATGGTTCTGGAGATTATTAATGGAAAGAGGAAAGGTTGTTTGTCTGAACCAGAGGTTATTGATGACATCCGCAGACATGTAAGTGACAAATTTATTCCATTTCTATTTAGTGAATAGAAGAAACATGGGATTGAGAGTTTGATTTGATTCGTTGTTGACATCTGCGGATTGTAGGCTTGGACAAAATGGACAAAGGAAAGAGCACTAGAACTGTTGGATCCTGAGATAGAAGGAGGTTATTGTGGTGAAGAAGTGAAGAAATGTATCCACATTGGTTTGTTGTGTGTTCAAGAAGATCCAAACGATAGGCCTACAATGGCAACAGTTGTGCTTTATCTCAACAACCCTTCAATTAACTTGCCTTCCCCTCATGAACCAGGATATTTTAAGCGTAACAGAGAACAACTCAACATCACCAACGATAAAGAATTGGATAATATCACTGATTCCGTCAACGATATTTCTCTAACTAAATTCTTTCCTCGATAATTACCATTTTGCTGTCTTATTTGTTGCTTATGCTACATACAATTCAACCATAGGCATTTACATTTTCGAATAGACAATATTACAAAATTGGAACAATATAACTTCAGTTTTGTGGATTTTTTTTTTTCTCTTTTATGTATTGTTCATTTTTATCTAATGTAGGATCCTAACTCACGGTTACATGAGAAAAAGTCAACAACTTCTTAAATATAACGTAAACTGAAATTCTTTTATGGAAATATGTTATAAATTAACATTTTATTATGACAAACTATTGCAAGTTCGTAGACTCATGTAGAAGTTTAAAGTTATCCACAAAAGTTCATTCATATTGATCTATTGAATTAAAAAATAAAAATGTTATATCCACAATTTCACATCTTAACAGATTCACTAGAATAGCCGTCACCACAAGAATAGTAGAAAATGTCTGGCATGGACATAGAATGATTAAAGTTCCAATCAAGATGGTACTGAATTGTCCTTGAGTAGTTTTAATCCCCCATATAGTTGGTTTATTTCTTATTCATGACAGTTTATTTCTATAATGAACATTTATTGGTACGGAGTTTATTCAATTATTAGATTTTTATACGAAAGCAATGAAATTTAAGAAAGAAAGGAACTTTAATTTCTGATTAGGAATAATTTTAAGCAACGGCGGAACTAAGGTATGACAGGGAGCGGCTCCCCCAACGCTTTTTTTTTTTATATATATATATATATTTTAAAAATATATTTATATATTTATATAATTTAATTTTAAAAAGTTTTATTTAAATTTAAAAATTATGTTTTCTCTCTGTTATAAATTATTTTATTTCTTTATTTGATTTTTTTCTCTTCAGTACTTTCATCTCTTTTTATGTTCTTCTTTCCATTCCAATTTTTACCATCAATTTCTTATTATTTTCAAAATCAAATGGCACCACAACAAAATTGAGGAGTTAAGGAATATTTTGGATCGAACCATTCTTTCTTTTGAGTAAGTTCATTCTTTATCTTTTTATTCTCGAAACAATATGTTTCTCTCTTCTTTATGGCTTTTCTACGCTCTAGGCATATCTTTATGGTCATAAAATTATGCTCTAATTGTTGATCAAACTCTTAGATAGAGCTATTTTAGCCTTTGAAGTTGTATAAGGGAAGAATAATATTAGGAATCTACTTTTAGGCAAGGGACCATTTAGAAGGTGTTAATTTTCTTAAAATATTAAGTTTTGATTTTGAGATTTAATTTCGTTGGGATATTCATAATTTTATCTTTTCCGAAATAGGTGAGGGTGACAGATTTACATTAGAAAAATTATGATAAAGAGTAGAAGAATTGATTCTTTTTTAAAAAGGAATGCTTATGATAAAGATGAAAAAAATGTATTTACGTCATCTAAACTTGAGAAACTTCATGATAATCCAAAAAATGAAGAAAATGAAAAACAATTATCTAAAGTTCCTAGAGTTACATATAATGAATTTGAAAATGTTTTAGAATGTGATTTGGGAAAACGTCCTCAAATCCGACAATACCCACCAAATCAAATTGATGAGGTACGGAGGGCTTATCTAAAATGGGGTTCATATCAAATGCATCTAGAAAATTATTCGTTGTCTACTAAAGATGGTTATCCAAGAAGATTTCAATACACATGATTTAACTTATTTCCTTTATGGCTAAAGTATTCGGTATTCGCAATTAAAAAATGTTGCATTTTGCTTACTGTGCTATTTTTTTAGTAAAAAACCAAGTAGACGACTTGACTCAAATGTTTTTATTGTTACATGTAATTGAATTGATTTTCATTGAATTCTAGTTGGCATTCAGTTGTTTGTCATCAACATGTTTTAACCATTTTTAGTGTTTTTTATAGGTTTTAAAAGATTTTATAACAAGCACTATAATAATACATATTGGAAGGGATATTGCAACAAACTTCAGTTATGAATCCATTATTCAAGATTTTAAGTAATTGAAAGAACATTGAGAAACACTAAATGTAACTTTTGCTTTTTTTTAATATATGATTGTTGATAATAAACTTTATGTTACACTTTCATATATATTATTATCATATTTTTCTGAATTCTATTATCATATATGCTTGTTTTGAATATAGAAGATTATGTGAGGAAATAATTTTATTTTAATGTAAAAAAATAATTTACATATAAAAATAATAATTTTGGCTCCCTTGAGATTTTGGTCCAAGTTCCGTCGTTGATTTTAAGGCTTCTAAATTTAATTGGGATGGGCTGGATAATGTAAAGTGAGATATATAAAACAAATACGGAGCTAATATAGTTTTTGTAAACCTAAACTTACGTCAGAACAAGTTTCGAAAGAATTCTGGACTTTAGATAAAAGTGTTTTAAAATAATATAAAATAATTAAAATATGTAGGAATTTCAAGGTATTTAATTTGAAAATTTATATATTAAATAGAAAAAAATGGATAATATATAAGTAGAATGTTTTAGAAAATTATTTTTTAAAAGTTTTGAATTAAAAGTTTCATTATGATATTTTATTAGGGATGACAATGCGGGCTGACCCGATCGGTTTAGGCCCGGCCCGCACATCACGGGCTGGCCCACCCCGTCCCATAACATACAATTTATGTGGGCTGCAATCATCGGTCCGCCCCACACATCACTTGCCTCGTGGATCTACGGGCTGATCCTTTTTTTTTATAATTTTTTTAATTTTTATGATAAAACTTTCGATGTTTAAAAATTGGGAAACTTTAAAAAGCTTACAAAATTAAGTAAAGACTTTGATGATAAATTGATAATTCAACATTTTCATCATATTCATATTCATACCATAACATACACAATGTATTTTTTAAATTTTATCACATTAAAAAAATACATAATACTTGTTTTTTCCAGTTATACAAGAATTTGAAACGTTTATGTAAGAGTCCATAAAAAAGTAACAAATATACACAAGTGCAAGTTTTTTTTTATGTTGACTTGCAGGCTGGTCCACGTGGGCCACGGACTTATGCAGACAAACAGGTTTACTATCCTAACTTGCCCTGCATTTTTTTTTACGAACCTGCGAACCGACTAGACAGCCAAGCCCATATCGTCATCCCTATATCTTATATAAGGTAAAGTGGATAATCATCTCGGGCCAGCCCACCACTTTGTTAAAAACAAGATGAATGAGTTAAAATTTTCAATTCCGTCAATTCATTTTGGTTACCGCATTTCAATTACTAATACAATGTTATAATTATTTTAATTTTTTAATTATAAATATTAATTAAATAATTATTTAGAAAATTTAATATGATTAAATATATTTTAATATTTATATATATATATATATATATATATAAATTTTAAAAAAATTAAATATTTAAAAAAATATTACCAATGATAAGCACGCCTAATTTTGTAAGAGTTTATTCGTTCTTTATGTTTGAGAGAAAGGTATTCGAGTATATAAGAGTCTATCAAAGTGAGAGAAATTGTGATGGATTAATTGGCTTTGACCAAACAAAGTTTAGATTAAACCACAAGTTCTATTCCATGTGGTTCAGCCATTAATTAACTCAATGGATAATGCGTTATGCATGTAGGCAGAGATGACAACTCTATCTCTTTGAAGTTGTTTTTCTTTTCTTTTCTTATGACCCTGGCCTACCCGCACTGTATTTCCCAGTGATTTCTAGCACTGTAAAGTTCCCTCTTCCTGAGAACAAAAATATTGGGCCGATCTAAGTTAGACAGCGTGTATGGATTAATATATGTTGAGTCAGGCACGTGATTGATTTTATTTATTCCTAACTTTTCTTTTCCCCATAAAATAGCATGAAAAATTGTTTTCATTGTGTAATGCTAGCCAGCTATACATAGCCAAATTGAAGGAGCATCCCGAGCAAGAATGTGAACAGAAAAATTAAATATTGGGGAGGACTACACCTCAACCCTCATGCTCAAAAGTACACCTTCCGGGAAGATAGAAGACATATTTTTGTTTTTTGATTCACTGGTCCGTTGACTTGTGTCGTTTAGGTACTTTCTTCTGCTGGGTAATGAAGATGTTCTAGTTTAAGTACAGTAACTGGCCATTGCAAATCGCCAATAACTATCCAAGATTAACAAACCAGTCCATGGCTTCCTTTAACCTTGTCCACTTCTTTACCTTTCTCAGCTTCATCATCAATTTCGTACCCACTGAAGCACAGTTCGACCGTAGTATCTTTGGCCCCAGTTGCCAATATTTCAACAGAACCACTCCAAAGAGCGCCTTAGCATTAAACCTGAGGGCCATTCTTTCTGATTTATCTTCCAATGCTACCGCTAAAAACAAACCATTCTACAACACAACAGTGGCCACCAAAAACCACCCCGAAAGTACTGTCTACGGAATGTTCTTCTGCTGGGGTGATGTCCCCCCTGAGCATTGTAGCCAGTGTGTGGCAAGCGCAACAAAAGCAGTGTTCTCAGATCCAGATCAAGAATTATTTTGTTCCCTAGCCCCATATGCATATATTACCTACAGAGACTGCATGATTCGCTATTCCAACATTTCCTTTTTCTCCACCCCTGACTTAACTTCGGGCTCCTCTTCATGCTTCTCTGTCGATGTCTCCAACAAGACAAACTTGATAAGTTTGTATTCCAAAACCATTAACCAAGTGGTCGAAAAGGCAGCAAATTCTGGTGTTGGTGAGAAGAAGTATGCCACAAAGGAAGCAAGGATAGCTGGATTTAAGACCCTTTACTGTCAAGCTCAATGCACACCTGATCTATCACCCCAAGATTGCAGAAAATGTCTAAATTTTAGCGTAGCGGAAACTCGACGGACATGTCTATCAGACTTACCGTTGTGGGATCGTAATCCCAGCTGTAGCATGAGGTGCGATGTCTATCCTTTCTATCGCCCCAATACCTCTCCCCCACCTTCGGGACTCCTTCCGGTCACACATTCTTCCAACACAGATTCACAAGCTCCTGCTTACCTTTCCCACAAGTGTTCCAGGAACCAAACCAATATCACCGGTGACACAACTTTCCGGTCAAATCTCAACACCCTCTTCACTTCTTTGTCTTCCCAGTCCACCACCAACTCCGGTTTCTTCAATGACACGGTGGACACGATCAGTGGCTTCTTCATGTGCTTCGCTGACCTTTCCCCTACCCTCTGTGAGCTATGTATCCAAAATGCAACCCAAACAGTATTCTCAGAATGCCCCTCCTCCAGAGAAGCTGCCATTTGGTACAATCACTGTATGCTTCACTATTCCGATCACCCGTTTTTCCCCACACTGGACACAACCCCTACTTATCGCCACTTCAATATCGTCGATACTTTCAAACCCAACCCGCAGCAAAGCTTCTTCACATGGACTTTGGCCGAATCTGTATCTCAACTGCAATTGGATATTGCCGCAGAGCGCACTAACACTAAAAATTATGGAATTAAACAAGAAAAACTGAATGATAAACAAACCCTCCATACTCTTGCTCAATGTAGGCCAGATCTATCTCCTTCGGATTGCAGCACCTGCCTAGATAACATTATGAGAAACGAAATCCCATGGTGTTGTTTAGCAAGTCCAGAGGGAAAAGTACTGTATCCAAGCTGCTATATTATGTTTGGCTTGTCCCCATTTCACACTGAAGCTTCTCAAGTTGAGCCGCGCAAGCCAGATACTTCTTCTCCTGCCACAGGTGATGTTCCTATTCCTGCAACATTTGAATGCATGCATAACATGTTTAATCTACTTCCCAACCTAATAATCGTATCTGATATGTTTTTTTTTTCTTTTTCATTTGGTAGTCTAGGAGAACATGCGGTAATTTGATTGAATTTCAGTGAGAAAAAGTGCTTTTTAACCACATCACAAAAAGAGGGCAAAGTGCACTAAATTGACATTCTAAAACAATAATATATTAATTATATTTATATTACTTTTTAATTTAAAATTGTAATATATATTTTAAGGAGGGTGTGAAATAACTTTTGCCTTCTAATAATTTCACGTTTTAATATGTAAACTGTGTCTAGCTGTCTTTTGCAGTTTTCAACAAATTACGCCCTAAAATATCTATGTATTATGTAAGTTTTGCACTTCAACAAAACCTATACCATCGGGTATACTACAAATTTTTGTCAGAGTAAAATTTTCGGTGTCCGTTTATTAGAATGTTAAGTGAGTTATTCTTTCTAACATGTCCACTAATTTTATTACACTCAATATAGTTTCATATTGACTATGTTTCAAAGTGTTGGAATGTCTCAAAGCGTTGAAAATAGTCTAAGTGTGAATCAAAAGTCTCACATTGGATAAAATAGACAAAATTAAACATTATATAAAAATGAAGATCCATAACACCATTGTTTTAAAATTTTGGTGTAAAAGTGGTGTCAAATGTCCTATATATGTAAAACTAATGTCATATAAGTATATGAAACCACAGTCTCTCAATAACTATAATAAGTTATAATTATGAAATTTGACATTTTGTAAGTTCTTTCTCTATTAATAGTTAAAAAAGTAAAGTAATGAAACATCTTAATATTTTTTTAAACTTTTTCACTTTATAATGGTTAATGTTATTTAAAAGCAAGCGATAATTTTATAAAATTTGTAAAAACTAGATTCTTCACGTAATTTGGGAAACTTCATAATATAATTTATTCTAACGATTCTATTCTATGGCTCATTGATCTAGTAGTTAGTTTCTTTTGCAGAAAGTGACAATGGGTCAAAAACAATTATCTTAATTGTTGTCCCCGTGGGTGTCTCTGCCATACTCCTTTCCCTCTGCTACTATTTGCTAAGGAGAAATACAAGGAAAATTAATTACAACACTCTTCTCAGAGAAAATTGTAAGTATATTCTATTCATATATAGTTAAATGAAGTTTCAATCCACCATTCTTCGTTGGCAAGTTTTTATTTGGAAATTTCAAAATTTAATTCGGCAAATTAAACATATTTTTTATTAGTTGGTCAGGAAAGTATCACTTTGGAGGGATTGCAATTCGATTTGACTACAATTAAAGCAGCAACAAATAATTTTTCGCCTATGCAGAAGATTGGAAAAGGTGGATTTGGAGAAGTTTACAAGGTAAAAGGGAAAATTAATAATTTATTAGCATAATGTCTTCTAATACAAATAAATACTGACTTTTATATATATATAAATATATATATATATATATATATATATATATATATATATATATATTTTTTTTTTAGTGTATTCTTGTTGATGGACGTCATATAGCTGTAAAAAGACTTTCAACAAGATCTAAACAAGGTTCGGTCGAGTTTAAGAATGAAGTTTTATTAATAGCCAATCTTCAACACAGGAATCTTGTATCATTGATTGGCTTTTGTCTAGAAGAAGAAGAAAAAATTCTTATATATGAATACATGTCAAATGGAAGTCTTGATTACCTTTTATTTGGTTAGATATTTCTACCTTCAAACTCTTTAAAGTTATTTGTTACATTATATCATATATTAGTTTAAATATTTTAAATATTTTTATCATGTTTTAATTGCATTTCACAATCATTCAAATTACTTTTGAAGGTACTCAGGAACAGAAGTTAGACTGGCCTAAACGGTATAATATCATACAAGGGACAGCTTTAGGAATTCTTTATCTACATGAATATTCTCGACGCAAAGTTATACATCGTGATCTTAAACCTAGTAATGTTTTACTGGATGAAAATATGAATCCAAAAATTTCAGATTTTGGCATGGCTAGAATTGTTGAAATTGATCAAGATGGTGGGAATACACGTAAAATAGCTGGAACATAGTATGTTTTTCTCACTTATATACTTTCTTCTAGATCTCACTCTTATGTATACTATGTGCAGGTTATGTTTTTGCTAATATAATCAATTTTTTTTGTAGTGGTTATATTTCACCAGAATATGCTATGTTTGGACAATTTTCTGAGAAGTCGGATACTTTTAGTTTTGGTATTATGATTCTTGAGATTATCACTGGAAAAAAGAATATAAAGTTTTATGAATCTTATGATGATGGAAAAGGCATCATTGGTTATGTGAGTGTCATTATCTATTATCTAATATTAATGTCTATTTTATATATATATATATATATATATATATATATATATATATATATATATATATATATATATCTCATAAATTTAATTTTGCTTGATGAAATGTTTTAGTATTCATATTGCTCTTTATAAACTATTTCAGGTTTGGAAACAATGGAAAAATCATGAACCGTTAAGCATCTTGGACTCATACATTAAAGAAAGTTATTCAGCAGAGGAAGTTCTTAAATGCATTCATATTAGTCTATTATGCGTTCAAGAAAATCCAAATGAGAGACCTTCAATGGCAACAATTATTTCATATCTTAACAATCACTCACTTGATTTGCCATCTCCAGATGAACCAACATTTTTCTTTCACAGATGCGGAATGGATTCGGAGATAGTTATACAAAATCAATCCAAATCTAATCCAGCTGCTGGCAACTCAGAATCTGTTAACGACATGTCCATGAGTATTTTTCATCCACGTTAGATACTAAGCATTTCTTTCGGAATAGTTAATGAAAAAGGGAAGAGGTGAAGAAAGAACAAAGATTTATATTGTTAAAAAGGAAAACAAGTGTTAAAGCCAATAGTTAGTTTTCATATAGTTTCTGTTATATGTTAATATAATAGATAGTTTTCTCTTTCTGTTTTTTACGTTCCTCTCCCTCTCTGCATATGCTTTCTCTCTCTTCTGTAAATATAAGATTTTCTACTTAATGAAATTACATGTATAGTTTCTTTTCTAATATGGGATCGAGAGGACAGCAGCCATGGTTTTTGTGTCGGGGAATAAGTGTAAGTCAAAAAGTTTTACATTGGATAAAATAGGCAAAATTAAATACTATATAAGAATAAAGACCCATAACACCATTGTCTTAAAGTTTTGAGGTTAAAGAGGTGTCAAATGTCTTGTATATGTGTAAAACCAATGTCATATAACCATATGGAACCACAATCTCTCAATGACTATAAACCATATATATGAAAAAATATATAACCCAACAGAGGTATCAGAACCGATGGTTCAGGTGACTGACCGCATAACCATAACCAAAAAAGGGTCACCTAAATGATTGACCACATAACCACAACCAAAGAGGGATTACTCATACATATGAAGGGAAATATATCATATGAAAAAAAAAAGACTCAATCTTGAGGGGAGATGGTTGGGAATAATCCAAGTGAGTCAAAAAGTCCTACATTTGATAGAATAGACAAAGTTAAACATTATATAATAATAAAGACCCATAAAACCATTGTCTTAGGGTGTGTTCGTTTCTAGGAATGTCACTGTTCAATGGTATTTGAGAGAGCGGATTTTCGTGTATGAGCGTGTTCATTTTTAATGATTTTCACGGATATGGAAGAGTGTATTTGGGGGATGGATGGATTAATCCATCCCCTCAAAACAGCGATGATACTGCAGTGGAGTTAGGCAAATGACGAAAATATCCTTGTTGAATCCATATATGTATGGGGAAGAAGATGAGTTGGTTGAGTGTGGTGGGCGAGGAAGAGGATGAAGGGGTGGGCTATGATTGCACGGAGTGGTGGCTATGGTTGCACGGAAGTGGCATGGTGATGGTGGTGATATACACCGGTGCTGCAAGTGTGCAAGTGTGTGTTGTGTGGATGGCACCGGTTACATAACCGGTGCCTTAACATTGAAGGTGATGACACCGGTTACGACACCGGTGTCATGTGTGTGTGTGTTTTTTGTTTTTTTTTTAACTTTTTTATTAACTTTTTTTTATATAACTTTTGTATAATTTTTTTAAAATTTAATTGAATAAATTTTTTTACATTCATAAAAATTTAATTGTTTTATTTTAAATTTTCATACAATTTTAATATTTTTTTTTAATTTGTATTAATTAATTATAATTATTTTTATAACATCAAATTACAAAATTATTCTCTTTTTCTATCAAGGGTATTTTGGTAACTTCCTAATTCTATCAATTTTTACAATTAATTTTATCTATCACATCAATCAAATCTCTCACTAACTTTCATAAAACTTATCTCCAAATCCACTTACTTTACTCTCTAAATCCACTCAAAAAAACACAAAAATTCATCCATCCAAATCTACACAAATCCATCTTCATACTCTCTCCCATATCCACCCCTCAAACGAACACACCCTTAAGGTTTTGGGGTTGGTGTCAAATGTCTTGTATATGTAAAAAATCAATGTCATATAACCATATGGAACCACAATCTCTTAATGACTATATATATATATATATATATATATATATATATATATATATATATATATATATAAAAGTATGTATAACACTGAAATATCCCAAACCTCTGTCACCCCTCAAATTCCCCCTTGCACTTTCTTAATGGCGAACATTCCACCACATTTTCTCACATCCACTGATGCTACAACCAATGCTGTTAATCCACGCTATCTTCATTATCAAACAAGACCTCTAGATCATGGTTTGGCTCTTGGCGTCAATGTCTTCTACTATTCTTAAAGAAATGGTCAGCCTCAAAACGTCTGCAGAAATATTGAAGAAACTCAACACATACTACATTAGTCATTCCAAAGCACGCATAGAGAAGTTCAAGATGAAATTGAAAACTACCAAGAAAGACAAAAGTATAGCTATGTATGTTCTTGACATTAAAAGCACAGTCAATTCTGTTCTTGCTCCTGGATATAATATCACTGATGAAGAATATATTGAAGTCATTGGCTTACCTGATGAATATGATGCGTTTGTAACCTCTTTCTCGTCTTAACCCTTATTCCTGTTACCGAGATTGAAGTTTCCTCCTTGCTCAAGAAGAAGGAATTGAGAGACATAGACAAATTGATCTCACGATTCAAGCGAATATAACTCAGCACTCCTGAAACAAAAACACTCGCGAAAGGCAGAATCATAGCACTAGGGAAACCTTTTTCAGGATACAACAACACTTAAGGAATACATTCTTTCTTTTCCAGAAACAACAATCGCTCGACCTGGCAAACCACTCGATCACCTTCTCAATCCATACCTAGGCCTCGATGTCAGTCACAAAACAAGACATCTTGCGTCCGATTGTTGGCACCGCTTCAATCAGGATTTTCAGCATTCTTTTCAAGTTCATAATTCTCAGGTTTCATCTTCCTATATACTAATGTTGATGACCAACTGTCTATGTCCTCCACTATGATTGATCCTTATGATTGATCCTTTTGTTAGGTCTACAAAAATTCTTTGGAAGATATGATACCAATAAGATCTGAGCCAAACCATATTAACATTACTCTTAACCTAAAATCTTAAGACAATAGATTTTTGTGTTTTATCCTTGTATGATATACTGAACTTTATCATTTTTACTATGAGATTTAGACTCATTTGAATTTACAATAATTTTGAAGTATTCCAAATAACACGGCATATTTTCCTTAATAATGAGTTCTCAAATATTTAGTAAAGTGTCTATAGACTACTTTTCAAATATTGATTATCTCAATAGATACAATCATGTATTAAGATAAGAGTAATCATATTTTCACACACATTATTCATTCATTTGACACTACAATGTAAAGGTAAAATAATAATAAGAAAAGTAAACTTCTTGTATTTATGAAAGAAAAGAAAGAAGGAAGGGTAATGAAAGTTTGTAAAAAATTTTGATTGTCAAATTATGATTACTCTTGAGACAAAGACGACTATTCTCTCTTTGAAGATGTTTTCTTTCTTTTGCCATTTTTAGCATGCCTACCTGCAATGTATTTCCGAGATTTCTAGCACAGTAAAGTTCCCTCTTCCTAAGAACAAAAATATTGGGTGGAATTCGACTGAAAGATTGACTGATCTAAGTTTGACAGCGTGTATAGATTAGGAAAATTATTTTCTTAAGATAGGTTGAGTCACGCACGTGATTGATTTTATTTATTCCTAACTTTTCTTTTCCCCATAAGATAGCATGAAAAATTGTTTTCATTGTGTAATGCTAGCCAGCTATACATAGCCAAATTCAAGGAGCATCCCAAACAAGAATGTGAACAGCAAAATTAAATATTGGGAGGACTACACCTCAACCCTCATGCTCAAAAGTACACCTTCCAGGAAGATAGAAGACATAATTTTATTTATGATTCACCGGTCCGTTCACTTGTGTCGTCTACCTACTTTCTTCTGCTGGGTAATCAAGATGTTCTAGTTTAAGTACAGTAACTGGCCATTGCAAATTCCCAATAGTTAATAAAATTGCAAAACACACTACTGCATTGGAGCGTACATGGCCTCCTTTACCCTTATTCACATATTTGCACTTCTCAGCTTCACCATCAATTTCGTAGCCACTGAAGCACAGTTCGGCTATGATTTTACGGGCTATAATTGTTCAGAAAGCCTAACCACTCGAAACAGCGATTTCCAATCGAACGTGAGGACCCTTCTATCATATTTATCTTCCAACGCCACCGCTAACAAGCAATTCTACAACACCACAGTCACCGGTACAACCCACTCCAACACTGTGTATGGGATGTTCTTCTGCTCGGGTGACGTCCCCCCTGAGCTTTGCAGCGAGTGCGTGGCAAACGCAACCAATGCAATATTTTCAGACCCAGATGCATATCCAAATTGTTCCTTGACCACAGATGCAGTGATTGGGTACGGCAACTGCATGTTTCGCTTTTCCAACCGTTATTTCTTCTCCGAGCTTAATCTGTATCCAAACTTTCCCACTTCCAACATTTGCGACCCTAAAAGTGAGCCCACGCAGAAAGACTCGAACAGGTTTTTATACAAAACATGTAAGGAAGCGGTGGATGAGGCAGCCGAATCTCCTATTGGTGTGAAGAAGTATGCCACAAGGGAAGCAAGGATGTCTGGGTTTCAGACCCTTTATTGTCAAGCTGAATGCACACCTGATCTCTCACCCCATGACTGCAGAAAATGTTTAAATTATATGATGCCGGTTGCTCAAGATAACAGCTGTCTACCTAGGTATCGTTTCTTAAGCTGTAGCTTGAGGTGCGAAGTCTACCCTTTCTATCGCCCAACTACTGCTCCCGCACCTCCCCAACCTGTTCTGGTCCCTGATTCTTCCAACACAGATTCCCAACAACCTCTTTATCTTTCACACAACTGTTCCAGTTCCAGCAACAAAGCCATGATCACCGCCGACAGCGCTTTTCTGTCGAATCTCGCGACACTCTTCAGTTACTTGTCTTCCAACTCCACCACCAAGCCCCGTTTCTACAACACCACCGTCGACACGGTGAATGGCCTCTTCATGTGTCGGGGGGATCTTTCTCCAGATCTCTGTCGACTATGTGTCTTAGATGCAACCAAACGAATAGCCACAGAGTGCCGCTCTTCCAAAGAGGCAGTTATTTGGTACAATAACTGTTTTCTTCGCTATTCCAGTCACCCATTTCCCTCCACACTGGAAATCAGTCCTATCTATCACCGCTTGGATGTAGAAAATACTTCAGCCCCCAATCTGCACCAGAGATTCTTCACTTGGACTTTGGCCAAGGCTTTATATGAAGCACAGATGGATACTGGGGGAGCGTTTAAGAACTATGGAACAAAGGAAGCAAAACTCAATGATCACCAAAGCCTCTATACTCTTACTCAGTGCACGCCAAATATAGATGGTTTCACATGCCAAATCTGTCTAGACAGGATTTTCAAGAACGAAATTCCATGGTGTTGTTTGGCGAGTCCAGTGGGGAAAGTATTTTATCCTAGCTGCTATATGACGTTTGGATTGTCCCCTAGTAACACCAGTGATCACCAAATTGAAGCCAAAAGCCCTGCTACAGGTAATCTTCTGATTCTATATCAATATTTCCATAAATAATCACCTAATTAATTCATATGCTCCCTATGAAAACACTGCAACAGAGAACAAGGTAAAATACTTGTATTTCATAATAGTTAATTGTTTTTGCTATTCCTATGGCAAGATACATTTAGTATTGCTATTATGAATCGTTAACAGTTATTATTGAGGCCTGAATTAATGAGGCGTGTTAATTTGTAGGAAAAGGTAGGTCAAGCATGATTATCTTAATTGTTTTCTTTGTGGCTCTCTCGGTGGTATTGCTTTCCTTTTGCTGCTATTTAAGACGGAGAAATGCAAGAAAAAGTAGCTATAACACCCTTCTCAGAAAAATTTGTAAGTATTGTGAATATGGTTGCAACAAAAATTCAATCTACAATTATTTACATGTGAGTTTCAAAGATTTTTCAAACTGAACTAATTTAACAATATTTTGGTATAGTTGGTCATGAAAGTGTCACTCTAAAGGGTTTACAATTTCATCTGAATATGGTTAAAGCAGCAACGAATAATTTTTCCCATGAGAATAAGATTGGCAAAGGTGGATTTGGAGAAGTTTACAAGGTAAGAAAATGTGATAATTTTTTTTATTTATACTTTCTTTATTTTGTTTCAGTACAAACAAAATGATACTTTATACATTTTTAAGGGCATTTTGTCTGATGGACGACAAGTAGCTATTAAAAGGCTTTCAAGATGTTCTAAGCAAGGTTCAACAGAGTTCAAAAACGAAGTTTTATTAATAGCCAAGTTACAACACAAAAATCTTGTGGCATTTATAGGATTTTGCTTAGAAGAGGAGGAAAAAGTTCTTATTTATGAATATATGCAGAAAGGAAGTCTTGATTATCTTTTATTTGGTTAGATATCTTTCACCTTACACTTTTTAATTAGTTAAAGTGATTTAAATATTATGTATTTCTTTTATATAGTTATAATTAATTTTCTTATTCATTCAAAATGTTTTGCAGATGATACTCAACCGCAAAAGTTAAGTTGGTCTGAACGATACAAGATTATAGAAGGAATTGCTCTAGGAATTTTATATTTACATGATTATTCACGACTTAAAATTATACATCGAGATCTTAAACCTAGTAATGTTTTATTAGATGAGAACATGAATCCCAAAATATCAGACTTTGGCATGGCTAAAATTGTTGATTTGGATCAAGATCGTGGAAATACTAACAGAATTGTTGGAACATAGTAAGTTTTCTCCCTTATTTATTTTTTTAAAATTTTCTTGCTTGTCTCACTTTTATATATGTTTGTTAACTAATTTAATTTTTTTTATAGTGGTTACATGTCACCAGAATATGCTATGCTTGGACAATTTTCTGAAAAGTCAGATGTTTTCAGTTTTGGTATCATGATTCTTGAAATTGTTACTGGAAAAAGGAATGTGAATGCTTATGAATCACAAGATGAATCAGGTACTATTGTGGAAGGCTTCATGGGTTATGTAAGTATGGCAATTCGGAACTTTTTAAATAATAATTGCACAAACATATATATATATATATATATATATATATATATATATATATATACTCCTTCATAAATATCCATTTTCATAATTTGTTATATAGGTTTGGAGACAATGGAAAGATCAAAGATTATTAGGTATATTGGACTCCAACATAAAGGAAAACTTTTCGGAAGTGGAAGTTCTAAAATGTATTCATATTGGTTTGTTATGTATTCAAGAAAATCCAAATATTAGACCTACAATGGCAACTGTTGTGTCATATCTTAACAATGGATCACTAGAATTATCGTCTCCACAAGATCCAACACTTTTCATGAAGAACATAGGTCATCCGATAATTCCTAAGCAAGGATCAAGTTCCAGTCAAGATAACAATGATCACCATCAGGTATCTATTAATGAGATGTCTGTAAGTAATTTTTATCCAAGATAATTCATTAATTTCTTATTTGATAGCATTAATTTATTATTTTTTGTTTATTCCTCAAAGAAAGTTATAATTTATCTTTGTAAAGTGTAATAAACTTTCATTTAACATTGATGGAGATTAATGCTTATATATTGATGGAGATTTAACAGAGAACAAGTCAACATGACGAACGATAAAGAATTGGATAATATCAGTGATTCCGTCAACGATATTTCTCTAACTAAATTCTTTCCTTGATAATACCATTTTGCCGTCTTATTTGTTACTTATGCTTAGAGATGAAATAAACTCTTTTATGCGGATGTTATTCTAATTTGTCTCTATTTTGAGGGAAATCTCCGTATTGATTGGGTATGAGGATAAGTATGGAGAATTTCCAACATTTTCAATTAGGTATGAAAATAGGTATGGAAATATACACATCCGTTCTATCCTCATAATACTCATCCCCGCCATATTTCGTCCCCATCCCGTTTAAAGTTATTAAAATATTTATAGTCAATTTAGTAACTATATATATATATATATATATATATATATATATATATATATATATATATATATATATATATATATAAATACAAATTTTTTATTTTTTAATTTATTCTAATTGTTTGTTTTTCATGAAATTCATTCATATCTCTAATATATTTTTCATCATATCATAACTTTTATCCAATTATGTTCAATTAATGTATGTTAATTCAATATTTTTTATGTCTCATATTTGAATATTTCTATTTATTGTATATTTTTCTTTCACATGAATCAATTCAATTGTTTAATAGCATAAACTTTTTCACTAACTAGGTAATATAAAAAAAATATTTTTTTTAGTTTATTATTATTAATTTTTTTTTCATTTAAAGAACAATTTTGTTTTGAAAAAACAATTTTCGTTATTCATCAACCATTGACTCTTAATATTTGAAAAGTTTTTTTTAGATCTCTAAGTTATTTTTCATCTTATAACACCCTTAATTATATATTTGTTTTTCTTTGTGAGATTTCATTCAATAATCTCTCAAATTGTTTCTAAGACATATATTTGATAATTTTTGTTTATTTTTATTTTTTGTTTACTTTTATAATGTAAAATACTATTTTGATATATTTAATATAAGTATTTTTTTATTTTCCAACTCAATATCAAATTGTTATTTTGTCACTATAATTGCATAAATATATTTTATTTACTATAATATAAAAACGTATATAATTGCTATGATTTTTTTTATCACCATCCAACATATATTGAAGTTCAAAATATACAAGATCTATTTGAAAATTTTATTATTATTAGTTTAATCTTTATTCTTTCCATGATTTTGATCAAATCATGTATTATAATTTTTATTTGTGTAAAAAAAGAGAATTATTAGAATTTAAAAATTTGAAGTAAACAAAATTTAAATATATTTTAATTTGAATATTATTTTTCTTTTATATTTTTTTTAAATATTTTTAAATTTTATCAATTAGGTTTTATCAATGTATGCAAATTTAATAAATATTTTGGTTCACATGAAACTTTATTTAGTATTTAACTTGAAATGTATACAATTAAAATTTCTTTATAAATATTTGATATCGAAGAAAAAACATTCTACTTAATATTGAATATTTGATAATATTATGTTCACTTTACTGTAATTTTATATTGTTTATAAAAATTAATATTGAAAAAGTAAACAAGAAATCGGGTATGAATATAAGTACGAGTATATACCCCTTATCTGGTTGGAAAGAATAAGATAAAAATTTGATAACATTAAATTTGAGTATAGAAATAAAAATTGAATTTTTTTTCAATGATGTATATGAGATTGCTAAATCCGTGCCGGTGCCGCGGAATTGCCATTATGATACATACAATTCAACCATACGCATTAAATTGTAACAAATCCATCATAACATTTGCATTTTCTAATAGACAATATTAGAAAATTGGAACAATATAACTTCAATTTTGGCACTGAGTTCTTCCGATATTCATCATAAAATTTAAAATTTGAATTTGGGCATCACTGAGTTTGGATTTGGACAACTGTATTCTTGAGTTCTTCGTAAACTCATAATAAAATTCAGAATTTTATGTACAGTAAATGAAGATAGATGTTCTAGTTTAAGTACAGTAAATGGCCATATTCACGCACAGATAGAAGGCATTCAGGAGCTAAAATTGTTCGATCATACTACGACCGTAAGAAAACAGAAACTGTGCAAATGTAAACGAAAAAGAATTGTATTTGGGCGTAAAATTTGTAACTTTTTTATCAATAGAAAAGAATTAAATTAATAAAGTAGAAAAATTTAGGGTAATATACGACCTTATTTACTTAGTTTAGCCTTAATTTTTATCTTTTGTAATCTCATAATGATTTAAGGCCGATGGTTGTGATCGATCACATTAACCCTTATATTTAAGAGCATCTAAAAAACTTATTTGGCAAATATATTATGGAAAATGATATTTTAACTTACATTTTTTATTTATTTTTAATTTATTACTTTAATTCATTAGATCATCCTTTTTATTTTTTTTAGTAATGTGATGTAATTATTTAATAATAATTAAAATGATAAATTAAAAATAAATAAATAAAAATAAATTAAAATATCATTGTTGATGTATCACTCTGCTTGAATAGTTTCTCATTATCTTATCCCTGCATTCCCATGTAATGCTACGTCACACCCTTTTTTCTTTCTTCATTTCCCTGAATGTTACGGCGACTGAATCACAACTTTAATTATTTATTGTAAAAAATCTAAATTTAAAAGTTTAATTAACAAGACATAAAAAATCAATTAAAATAAGAAAAATAGATAATAAAAAAAATCAAAGAGCCGAAATTATAGTTGAGATGAATAATCATAATATATTAGTAGGTAGTTTTTTTATTTTTCCGTTTCATTTTTTAATTATAAAAAATCATTTCATCTGTATTTTTCTTTTCAAATTATGTATAGTAAATAGAAAAGCAAAAGAAATAATTTTAATATTTTCCATAGAAATCTCTGAAAAAGAATATGATTTTATAATTATAAAATAAAATACCAATAAATACCTATTTTAGATGACAATAACATATTTGCGAATGGAAACATTTGGAACAAGCGAGAAAATAAACGATGAAAAGTCTCCCTAGAATGACGGACTGCACTCCATGTGTGGAAAAATTTCTTATTGTACTCTTTTTTTCTCCATTTCTTTATTTTTATAAAGATGGACCAAAAGTCTCCTGAAAATGATTCAGGTGCAATCTTGGGCAATTTTCTGTCAATATTTATTGAGATTATCTCCATGATTTATCATTCATGTGTCAGAATCCTAAATAAATTATTTAATAAAATGCGTTACCATTTATTAAATCATACTCTTAAGACCGAGTTACGGGTAAGAAAGAAATTTAGTATAATAGATAAAAGTCTTTGTTTCGTGACCCTTAAATTCTACTCCATCTCATCATATGAACCAGACTCAAAGAACCATTCTTTGAACTCATCCATGGCTTGGTATCTCAAATACGTGATACCCTTTATCTTTTCTATCACCTTCAACTTCTCTGCCACCAGCGCAAAGGGTCTTTCTTATCAGTACCAAGTCTGTTCAACAAACAAATTCACTCCCAATAGCACCTTCCAAAGCCACCTCACAACCCTCTTCTCTTCCTTAACTTCGGAAGCCTCCAGCAATGTCGAATTCTTCAACAACACCATCACGGGGACAAACTCTTCCGACACAGTGTACGGATTATTCATGTGCAGGGGTGACATCCCCTCCGACCTATGCAATCACTGTGTCGGGAACGCAACACAGAGACTATCCACACACGCAGACTGCACCTTGTCCAAAGCTGCAGTGGTGTATTACGACGAGTGCATAGTTAGGTATTCCAACCGTTCTTTCTTCTCCACCCTAACCATGCAAGCTGGTTATGTCCTTTGGAACCCCACCAATATGACCAACCAAGAAAGCTTCAAGAGTTTACTGTATGACACCATGAACAAAACTGCGGATGAAGCAGCCGATTTTCCTACTGGTGCTAAAAAGTTCGGCACAAGAGAAACAAGCATAGACATATTTCAGAACCTTTATTGTCTTGCTCAGTGCACACAAGACCTGTCTCCCGGAGATTGCAGAAGCTGTCTGGATAGCTTGATAAATTCCGATCTTCCAGAGTGCTGTGCAGGATCTCAGGGAGGAAGAGTTTATTACCCAAACTGCATCATCAGGTTTGAAATTTACCCTTTTTTTCGATCCCTTTCCACGGCACCAACACCATCGCCGGCAGGACTCGTTCCTCCGGCCAATTCAGGAGGTGAGTTATGTTTAATATTATATGCTTCTATCATCTGCCGGCTGAATTCAGATTTGATTTTTCACTATTCTCGTAAAAGATTTTATTATTATTATTATTATTATTATTATTATATCTATTTATTAATATCCACACTGAATCGCAAATGTTATTGTATACGAATGACATAAACTTCTTGTGCAGAAAATAAAAGAAGTCGATCTCGAACAATTACCTTAATTGTTGTTCCCATTGTTAGTTTGGCAACTTTCTTGAGTATATTTTACTATATTCTCAGGAGAAGAGCGAGAAAGAGTCGTAAGATTCTTCTTAGAAAAAATTGTATGTATTTGATTTGCAAGACTTTATTGATTGCAAGACTTTAAAAGGTTCATAAACTTATTTCATATTTTATACATATTGGTTCAGTTGGGGAAGAAAGTTCCACTCTAGAAGGGTTGCAATTTGATTTGGCCACGATTAAAGTAGCAACAAATAACTTTTCCCTTGAGAACAAGATTGGGAAAGGTGGATTTGGAGAGGTTTATAAGGTAAAATGATAAATTTATCTTTTAGTAATATTTTTTAAATAATAGTTTTTTTATAATAAATTTATATTTGAAAAATTATACTTTGAATTCTATTTTTTTATTCTCTTCCTTTACTTTCTGATGTGACTTACTGTGGGTCATTGATTCTTTTAAAGGAAAAGATAGTGATATATTAATCAATGACCCACATAAAGCCACGTGAAAGAGTAAATGAAGAGAGTCAAAATATGAGAGTCATAGTACCATTATCCTTTATATCTTAGGTTTTAAAATCTGATTTTTATTTATAGGGTATTCTTCTCGATGGACGATATATAGCTGTTAAAAGACTTTCAACAAGTTCTAGACAAGGTTCAGTTGAGTTCAAAAATGAAATTTTATTGATAGCCAAGCTCCAACATAAAAATCTCGTGGCATTCATAGGATTTTGTTTGGAAGAAGAAGAGAAAATTCTTATTTATGAATATGTATCAAATGGTAGTTTGGACTACTTTTTATTTGGTAAACACCTTTTAACCTTGAATTTTTTAATTAATTTAAATTATTCATGCATGTAATTCAACTTAATATTACCATAAAAGATCACTTACTCTTGTTTTATTTGATATAATAGCTGATCAACAGGAGAAATTAAGTTGGTATCAACGCTACAAAATTATTGGAGGAACTGCTCTTGGAATTCTTTATTTACATGAATATTCTCGACTTAAAATTATTCATCGTGATCTTAAACCCAGTAATATTTTATTGGATGAAAATATGAATCCTAAAATATCAGATTTTGGATTGGCTAGAATTGTCGACATAGATCAAAATCGTGCAGAAACTAATCGAATAGTTGGAACATAGTAAGTGTTGAATCTAACTCATTAATTTATTTATTTTTAGTTCTTTACATTATACGATTTAACCATTTTTTTTTTGTAGTGGTTACATGTCACCTGAATATGCAATGTTTGGACAATTCTCTGAAAAATCAGATGTTTTCAGTTTTGGAATTATAATACTTGAGATAATTACCGGTAAGAAAAATGGAAATTCTTATGGACCCAGCCAAGGTGAAGAAGGCTTGATGAGTAATGTGAGTATAATAATTTCTTATATATAATCTAAGAAAAAAAATGCAACAACTTCAATTTTAATTAATTTGATATTTGTTGCAGGTTTGGAGAAATTGGACGAATCGAACACCATTGACTATACTTGAATCAAATATGAAAGAAAATTATTTTCAAACCGAAGTGATTCGATGCATTGAAATTGGTTTATTATGTGTTCAAGAAAATCCAGATGTTAGACCTACAATTGCAGAAGTTGTTTCTTATCTTAATGATCTCACACTTGAATTGCCATCTCCTGAAGAACCAGCATTTTTCTCTCATGCAATAGATCCGAAAACAGTCATGCAGCACGGGTCAAGTTCCAACTCATCTGTCACTGCTTCCATACCGTTTTCTATCAATGAAATGTCTATTAGTGACTTTTATCCACGATGATATGTTATTTTTATTGTAAGTATGTATTTACTTTGTAGATGGCTATCATCTATGAATAATTTTAATTTTTAATAATGTGACTGCTTTGAAAAAAATTCTTTGGTGATTTTAAAGTAACTTGTTCTATTACACGAGAAATTAGGCTCTCTTTATTTAATGTGTTACAAGGGATTGATTAATTTGGAGTAATTAAGAGAAAAATGGAAATTAATTGTGCTCTGGCTTAATGAAAGGATAAGAAATTTGAAGAAGTTTTGCTTTTATTTTTTATGTACTTTGTCATGTGTTTGATTAATACAACTCAAAAGTCGAAATATGTAAGATAAAAAAGATAAAAACCATACTTACCAAAACATGGACCAAAGTGGCACAAAGTGTAGAACTTCTTCAGCATTTTAAAATCGGACATGAGAGGCAACAAACAAGAGTGGAAAGTTTGAAAGTTCAAGCATTGAAAAGTTCATACACAAATTATGAAACAATTATCATAGCAATAAACATATCCCAGTCTCTTTCAAAAGTAAGTGAATTCTTCCGCACCAAAAACAAAATGTAATCAAAATTTTAATTGTTTTGCATATTTTGTTAACGATAAATATGAAAATTAAAAAAAAAAACTTCTTTATAATAAAAAAATTTGATGAAAAAAATTAAAATATAGACGAATCAAAATTATAATTGATAAATAAAAAATTGAAATCATGAACAAAATTTACCCCTCTGTTTCTGATATTTTTCAAACGTCAAAAAAGTGATGGAAAACGTAAGGGATGCGGAAGAAAATAAATAAGGAGAGTAGAGTGCAGGTGCAACGTGTGGACAATTTTCTGTCCGTGCCCGTCGCTGGTAATATTTCTTTTCCAACTTAATAACATGTGGGGGCCACTTCGAGTAGATCTTTCTGTTTAGATTTCATACCTCTTTTCCTCCATTATTATCAAATTTTTCCTTTCTTTCGTTGTTTTAAACTAGTTTTACTTTTTAAAAAGTAAGTTAATGTAATTTATTTCGTTAAATTAACGAAAACGATATTATTTTATTGTCACAGTTATTCCCTGTTTGTTCTATACGTTATTTTTATCAATAAATTAACTTTAAATAATAAGATTTCATAGTTGGTCGCGTTATATTCTATCATAGTAACTACTATTATCAATTTGATAGAAATGAATTCTTGTTTAATTAGAAAATTAGAAAATAACTAATTTAATTTTTGATAAATTTTATTGCACTATTTTTATCTATTTTCCTTTTTATCCCTTGTAATCTCCTTTATTTTTTAACAAAGAATGAAAGTGTCTGAATAAGTAAGGATGACAAATAAATCTGTCTATATAGGTATTGTCTGAATCCTTGACGGAGAATCCTTACATTGATTGGATAGGATATAAGTATAAATACGAGCAACAGTGGATTTACGTTATGACCTAGGGGCCATGGCCCCCATTTTTTTTATTTATATTATTTATTATATAATTTTAATTATGTTTTTTAAAATTTGATATTTTTAATATATTTATAAATTTAATATTTTAAAAAAATTATATATCAATACATAAGAAAAAAGTTTTTTTATTGTCCACATCTATTTTTCAATTTGACTTTTTAAATATTTTTTAAATAAAAATAATTATTTTCTTAATATTATTTTTTAAGTGATAGTTTAACCATCTTTTTATTTAATTATTTTTTAAAATTTAATCACTTTAAATGAAAATTATAAAAATTATTTATATTTAATTTTATAATTATAATTATAACAATAACAATAATTATAATTTTATTATTTTTTAATATCATACAAAAATAAATACAATGTTTTTACTAGTTTATATAAAAAATTTGGAATTATTTTTTTGATTTTTATTTTAATTCAAAAATATCAAGTTAGTCCTCTAAAATTTTTTTAATTTCAATTTGGTTCCGATTTTTGAAAGAACAAAGCAATTTGATTATTTTTATTAAATTTCTTAGATTGGATCAATGTTTTTCCATAAAAATTGTAGATGTGAATAACGATTTTCTTTGTTAATGTAATTAACATAATACTAGTATCAATTTTGATGAAAAATCCTTGCTTCGCTTCAAGAAATCTAACAAAAATGATCAAATTGCATCAGTTTTTAAAAGATCAGGATCGCTTTAAGACTGAAAAAAAAAACTAGAGAATCAATATAACATTTTTGGACAAAAAAATGGACCAAAAAAGTAATTCGACATAAATTTTGGCACCCCAAAATATTGGTTGAAGATCCGTCAATGAGTATGAGGAATACCCGACTTTTTGATATGAGATGGAATGTATATATCTATCTCATACTCATACCTGCCATAATACTCGTTCCTATCATATCTCGTTCCTTTAAACTACTCATAGTCTATTAAGTAACATTATATATATATATATATATATATATATATATATATATATATATATATATATATATATATATATGTACTACACATTTTTTATTTTCTTTTAATTATTTGATTTGTCTTAAAACTCATTCGCATCTCCAATATATTTTTTGTCTTATCACAATCTTTATACAATTATGTTCAAATGATGTATATTAATTAAATATTTTTTATGTCCCATATTTGACTATTTCTAATATTTTTTAATATTTTTATTTATTGTATAATTTATTTTCACATGAAAATGTTTAACACTTAAGTGTTCAATAACATAAACATTTCATTTAATAAGTTATATGAAAAGAAAAATTATTCTATTATTATTAATTTTTGTTTCATGTGAAAAACTCTTGTGTTTCGTTAAAACAATTTTTGCTATCTCAGAACCTTCAACTAGATTGATATTTGAAAAGTTCTCTTAGATCTTGGAGGTATTTTTTATCTTATCATATCCTTATTTATACATTTGTTTTCCCTTATGTAATTTTATTCCATGGTCTCTCAAATTGTTTCTAAGACACGCATTTGATCATTATTTTAATATTTTTATTTTTTGTTTATTTGTATAATGTAGAATACTATTTTGATATTTTTATATAATTATTTTTATTTTATAAATTATTATCATACATGTAATTTTATCAGTATAATTATATAAATAAATTTTATTTGTCATAATATAATAATTTAATGTATTGTCATGAATTTTTTTATCACATAAAACTTTTATTAGTGTATAAAATAACATTTCATTAGAATTTAAAAAAATTAAAGTAAACATACATTTAAAATATTTTTTAAATTTAATATTTATTTTTCTTTTATATTTTTTAAAAATATTTTTAAATTTTATCAACTAGGTTTCATTAGTTTGTAAATTTAATAAATGATTTGGTTCTCATGAAATTTGATTTGTTATTCTAATTTGAAATATATATAATTGATATATATATATATATATATATATATATAAATATAATTTCTTTCTAAATATTTGATATTGAAAAAACAAATATTTTTTTAATATTTAATATTGAATATGTGATAATATTATGTTTTATTTACCGTAATTTTATTTTATTTTTATAAAAATTAATCAGTTAATATTGAAACAATAATAAAATAGGTACATATATGAATTCAAACATATACTTGTTATCTGATAAAATGAGGATCAGACCAAAATTTGATAGTTATTAAATTTAAGGGATTAAATATAGTGATGAGGATGTGTATGTGAGAGAAAGAGAGTGTGTGAGAGTATTTTCTTGAGAGTACTAAAATCATATAGCACTTCAAAAGGAAATTTTATCATTCAAACGTACTTCTTATATGATGTCACATAGTTCTACACAAACCTTCCAAAGATAAACTTTTTTAAAACAAATTTACCTTATAATTTTTTATTTAATGTTTTTAAATAAAATAACTTGTAGTTTAATTCTTTAGCCATTTTTAACTATTATTTTCACTTTCTTTATTTCATTCATTATGTGAATTTCAATAAAAAATAATTGAGTTTTTAAACCATCTTAAAATTTTGGTTTTTTTTAATGGTAAATGTGAAAATGACATAAAGTTAATTGTAATAAATAGGAAAAACACGAACCTTAAAAATGAAAGATATCGGTTAAAAATCTTATATCAATTAGAGATAAGATAATTTCATAATATAAGTGAAGCATAAATTTCATTTTATAGATTAATTTTTAATTTTGTGAGATTAAATCAGAATTTAAATCCAATTCTACCGATAACAAAGTTATTATTGATAACTAACAAATAAAACTTAAATCATAAAATATATTGTAGTATACAATGGCCTTTTTGTGTTGTTGTTGATAGGAAGTGGACAACGACTGTTTCTGATATTTATCAAACGTCAAATTCCGAAGGAAAGGGATTGGGAAATGACGAGAGATGGACTAAAATAAAAGTCTTCCACTCTTTATTGTTATTGGTATCGAAATTGCGAAATATATATTTATATATACTTTATTATCATTTTGATGAAGTGTGAGAACACGTGGACAATTTTGCAGCTGTACAAAGTAAGGTACCCGTGTCTTAATGAGGTTGATTAAGGATTCATTATCAGAAGACCCATATCATATTTTAAAGTTTATTTTGTAAAAGATTATTTAAAATATAAAAATACAAATAATTTATGGGAATAAATTAAATTTAAACTTATTTTTTAGTATGTATTATTTTTTAATTTATTATATAAATATCTTTTATTAAACAATATTTAACTCTTAAGTTTTGACATGTCATGATTATCTCATCAAGTAGGGTGAGTTATAATTTATGTTTGATTTTATAAAACCAGCACTATTAGAATGAGTTAGAATTTGATATAGTCGTTCAGTTTTATAAAACGAACACTATATATGTAATTTAATTTGTACAATCAGATTAATAATTAGGAATTCGTCGTTCGTCTACGACGTAAGAAATAGAAAAGAAACTTAATTAATAGAAAGATAAACTCAATTATTAAAAAACAAAAAATCTGACTCACAAAGAAATTAAAATATATCATGAGCATGACTTTCAAAAAAAATCGTATTCATTTTTGCTAACTCCAATTGGAATAATGATAAGGGATTCCTTTCCTGGTGAGCATCCTCAGGAAATTATTTCAACAACTCATTTACTTGTATTAAATAATCAATTTAGACCCATTTAGCGGTAAGAAAGTTGGTGCTGTACGTAAAAGTCTCCGTCATGATTGAAATATGAAAATAAAATAAAAAAAAGTCTCCACCTTGCTTATGAAATGAAACTCTGCATTTAGATATCCTCACAAAGAACTACATCAAAAAATCCATGGCATCATGTTTCAGCTATGTCATACCCTTTATCTCTCTTATCTCCCTCTGTTTTATAAGGACTAGAGCTCAGGGACTTCAATATCAGTACCAGGTTTGCTCAAGAAACAAATTCACTCCCAATAGTACTTTTCAAAGCCACCTCACAACCCTATTCTCTTCCTTATCTTCCAAAGCCTCCAACAATGTCGAATTCTTCAACGATACCGTCACTGGGACAAACCCCTCCGACACAGTGTACGGACTATTCATGTGCAGAGGGGACATCCCCTCCGACCTGTGCAATAACTGCGTCGGAAACGCGACACAGAGACTGTCCACACACGTAGATTGTTCGTTGTCCGTAGAAGCAGTGGTGTATTACGACGAGTGCATAGTTCGGTATTCCAACCTCTCTTTCTTCGGCACCGCAGACATGGAAATGAGCTCAGGCTATGTCCTGGCGAGCCCCATCAACATGACAAACCAAGAAAGCTTCAAGCGTTTGGTGTATGTGAGCTTGAACGAAACGGCGGATGAGGCAATGAGTTCAGGTAGTGGCGGTGAGAAGTTCGCGACAAAGGAAACAGACATAGATATATTTCAGAAGCTATATTGTCTTGCACAGTGCACACCAGACCTGTCTCCGACAGATTGCAGAAGCTGTCTGAATAGTTTGATAAATTCGGATCTTCCACGGTGCTGTGCAGGGAGGCAGGGAGGAAGAGTTTTATATCCCAACTGTGTCATCAGGTTTGAAATTTACCCTTTTTATCGATCTCTTGGTTCGGCTCCTACGCCAGCACCGCCGCCGAAATTGGGAGGTAAGTTAGTTCACTACTATGTGCTTGTAATGGCTCTGTTTCTGTTGAACTTATATCCTGAGAAACAAGAATCAAAAAGAAGATGTGATGAAAGTGGTTGCAATATCTACAGCATAATTCAACTACACTGGGGTTGAAGAATTCAGGGAAACTTATCTGAGTTAGGATTTTGGACTTTTTTTAGTTTTCTTTCGGAACAAATAGGTATTTTGTTATGCGGCCAATGATATTCTGAAACAATTCTAATATTTCATCATTCTAATCATTATTTAATTATTTATTTTAATTTTTTCTAGTGATATGATATAATGATTATAAAATGATTAGAATGTTGGATTACAAGTGAATCTGAATCAAAATATTGGTATCCTTTATTTTAGAAGTCAAAACATCAAGTATAGTTACGGAAAGAAAACATTTAAATTCTCTTTACTATTATTTTAGAAATTTTGATGATGAAATTTAAATTAAATTTTCAGGTAATGAAAGTTGATATTAATGAATCAACAGTAAACTTATTTATCCAAATACATACTATATAAGTTAAATGAAACATATCAAAACGAAATCTATTTTCCTATTTCAAAAAAATGACATAATGTTTAAAAATAAAGAAAAATGGTCTTTTCACATTCGAACAACTATTTTAATTTTTTTTATGTGATTATTAAAAATATGAATTTTGTAATTATAAGAAAAACAAAATAATGAACATAAAAGAGTAAATAGCCTCTCTTTTTTTTTCTGTGATGATATATATATATATATATATATATATATATATATATATATATATATTTTTTTTTTTTAATTTTATCTCAAATGATTTATTTTTAAAGGATGAGTCAATCTAATTTTTTTTTATCGTGAAAACATTATTGAAATAACCTATATCATTATTTATTGTTTGTGTTATATATCACTTTATTGATTTTCACTAATGATATATTATTCGTTGTTATATAATGTGTTATTATTATATTGTTCTTGTCATTAATTTGATAAGAAAAGTATATGAACTCATCTCTGAAAAAGTGATAATAGAAATGATATAAATAGAAAAAATCATCCATTTCTCAGTGTTGATTAGGACAAATAGTTGATAGAGCGCCACACAATACATCCTAATTTTGATGAATAGTGCGGCTTCACCCAAAGAGATTTTTTTAGATCTGATTATACTTTCCTTTAGTGTTCCATATTTAGATTACATGAAACTTCATTTTCAATTCTCTCTCATCTACTCATTTCTTTTCAAAATTATACTGTAAAAAAAAACACACTATGTGTACAAAAAGAATCTAACTTATCCAAAACAGAGATGACATTAAACAATCCTATCTTAAATAACTGATCAAATCAATACATGCAACCAACTAAATATACAAAGAATTCTGTTAATTATCTAATATAAAATTGTTTAATCTCAGTTTTATTTTTATAAATTAAACTATTCTATATAAAAATTGATTAAACAGATAAAAAAAATTGTATGTGTGATTTCTGAGAGCCCCTTCTAAATACTTATGTGAATGAAAATATTATGTGTATATGAATAACACATAAAATTGTTGTGCAGAAAATAATTCGAGTAGATCAAGAACAATTATCTTAGTTGTTGTACCCATTGTTAGTTTCGCAATTTTCTCTGCTTTTTGCTACTATTTGCTAAGGAGAAGAGCAAGAAAGAGGTCAAAGAATCTTCTTAAAGAAAATTGTAAGTATTGGGATGGTATTATAAAAACTTCAGTTTTTAATTATTGATTTGTAAGTTGCATGTTCATAAAATTATTTACAAGCATGTTGATACAGTTGGTGAAGAAAGTTCCATTCTAGAAGGGTTGCAGTTTGATTTGGCTACAATTAAATTAGCGACAGATCATTTTTCAAATGAGAGCGAGATTGGGAAAGGTGGATTTGGGGAGGTTTATAAGGTAAGAAAAGTATTATAATAAAATTTATGTATTAATTTAGTGACTAAATTTTCATAAATAATTGTTTATATTTATTTATAGGATATTCTTCAAGATGGACGACATATAGCAGTTAAAAGACTTTCGATAGGTTCCAAACAAGGTTCAGTTGAATTTAAAAATGAGATTTTGTTGATCGCTAAGTTACAACACAGGAATCTTGTGGCATTCATAGGATTTTGTTTAGAAGAACAAGAAAAGATCCTTATTTACGAATATGTGCCAAATCATAGTCTGGATTACCTCTTATTTGGTTCGATCTCTCACCTTAAACTCATTGATTAGTTAAGATGATTTCTCCATGCATTTGAGTTGAAGATTTATTAATCTAGTTCAAATGGTTGTTATAAAATATTTCTTACTTGTTCCTATTCATTTGATATTGTAGGTACTAAACAAGAAAGATTAAGTTGGCATGAACGTTATAAAATCATAAGAGGCACTGCTCTAGGAATTCTTTATTTACATGACTATTCTCGACTTAAAATTATACATCGTGATCTTAAACCGAGTAATATTTTGTTAGATGAAAATATGAATCCTAAAATATCAGATTTCGGCTTGGCTAGAATTTTTGACGTTGATCAAAATCGTGCTGAAACTGATCGAATTGTTGGAACTTAGTAAGTTACAAATTCTAACCTATTTAGATTCACTATTACTATATAATTTTTACAATATCTAATATAACTTGTTTGTGTTTTTTTCAACAGCGGTTATATGTCTCCTGAATATGCAATGCTCGGACAATTCTCTGAAAAATCAGATGTTTTTAGTTTTGGAATTATAGTTATTGAGATTATTACGGGTAAAAAGAATGCTCGTTCTTATGAATCTCACCACATGGACGAAGGTCTCATGAGTCATGTGAGTTTTCTAACTTTTCACATAGAGTATATATTCACACATGTTATATATCACCAAATTGCTCCTTATCTCCTTTTTTTTCCACAACCTTATAATTATTTAAAATTATATACTAGCACTAATTATACATTATATTAACACCTCTTAATTGTTTGAAAAATGTTATAACATACACCCTTACGAGAAAGCTTGTTGTCAAGGGTAAAATAATAAGAGTGTTGTTGCTCTGAAATGTGTATAAGAAAAATTATGAGTACAACAAAAAGCAAGAATTCAATATTTAATTAATTTGATATTTATTACAGGTGTGGAGACAATGGAAGAATGAAACACCAATGGGTATATTGGATCCAAATATGAAAGAAAATTACTCTGAAAGTGAAGTTGTTAGATGCCTTCAAATTGGTTTATTATGTGTTCAAGAGAATCCAAATATTAGACCTACCATGGCAACAGTAGTTTCCTATCTTAATAATCATTCACTTGAATTGCCATCACCTCAAGAACCTGCATTTTTCTTACAAGGAATAGATAGAAGAGTTATGCAGCAAGGATCAAGTTCCAGCTTTTCTGCCAACAGTTCCATGCCATTCTCTGTCAATGAGATGTCTACAAGTAATTTTTATCCACGATAATACTTTTATTTTCTTATAAATGTCTTTGTTGTATAGATATCATCCTTTGTTAATTTCGGTAAGGATATGTCATAATTTTGAAAGGGTAGCTTAGATAATTATAAAATAACTTTTATGTAAAATTACTGGTTATGTAAATGAAATATTACTCTTTCTTTCGTGTACTGTCCTTCTCTTAATGTTTGATGTGATTTTTTTTTTCATTTTATAGTATTTTTTATCTGTAAATATTTCATAGCAAGTTTCCCTTTGATAAATTTATAATTTATATCTACTTGTTAGTTTTAAATTGTACTAAACATCAATTAACATATTTACGTTGACATAGATAAAATATTTTCCGTCCGGTTAAAATTTTCTTGTAAGAACGATGATACATAACTATATCGCTTACTAGATGCACAAACCTTAAGAAGAAGGAAAAAAAAAGAACGTGAATGAAAAAAGAGATAAGAAAAAGCTATTGATTATATTTTGTGAGAGAAAGAAACGTTACTCTTTCTATTTTCAACTCCAAGAACATTCCACTCACCCTCCATTTTTTTTTTCTAATTTCTATTGTAACCTCGTAGGCCAAAATCAGCCATCATCACAAGCTCATCTATTTTAACCATTAGCACCACCTAAAGTACTAAACACACCTTTATTTTCCTTTATATACCTACATTCAATCTAATTTCTCTATAAAAAATCCTAATGTTTTCACCCTCCAATCCAAAATATCCAACTCCCCATCCAAAACTAAAACCAACGCAGATTACATAGTATTTTAAACACATAAATTAAATCAGTTACAAATTAAACTTAAGTTAAATTTAATTATCACATAAAAATGTTCTTAAGTATTAATATAATATTATTTATATAATATAAATATATATATTATAGTATTAATAATACTATTAAATAATATATTAACATTTATTCGGTAGCGGTATATATATATATATATATATATATATATA
>Ga0214542_1000291_pt1 | contig 85005 bp, 39 predicted proteins | sample CNSS1metaG_FD_160096 | JGI IMG/M metagenome (GOLD analysis project Ga0214542, IMG submission 160096) | Root nodule microbial communities from cowpea collected in UCLA plant growth center, Los Angeles, California, USA - CNSS1 | ecosystem: Host-associated > Plants > Roots > Nodule | place: USA...
GATATTGTTGGTGGATCTTCTGAAGATTGACTCATGGATAATTTCTATTAATATCTTTAGGAGATGTTAAAAATATAGAAAATCTTCTATTCTGATGTAGGACTCTTAATATTTAACAAATATATATATATTTTTGTAATATTTCATGAACAATTACATAGATGCAAACTACATATATGAATATGAAGTTATGTTATTATTAATGTTCTCTCAAGGAAAATCTTATGGTAAAAATAAAAATAAAAATTGATTCCATATCTTTTTATCAAATAATAATTATTTAGTATAGTAGTCGGGGTGTCGCAATTTTAGCCTTGAGCCCCAATCCCAGACCCAACCTAAGCATATTGTTAGTTTGATTCATGAGTTGGCCAGGGTTTCAACAGATTTGTTTGAAGCACCTTGTGTCATTCCTCGGAAAGAAATAGTATTCGACATTGATAATGATAATATTCCATTAGATATCGAGATGAACAATGTGTACGAAATCAACCAGGGAAATTAGATGTTGAACACTACAATTATTCAACTATGGATGATGTGATTACAATGCAGGTATGTAAATGAACACATTTTCAAGAGAGGGAATGCTCATGTCTATGGTTTTCATGAGTCTCCCAATATACAAAAGTCTACATATAAAAATATGGAATATGAGAGATACATTCAATAGTGAATTGTAAATCCAAGAAAAGAATTTATATGACCCCTTATATTAATGTGTAAGTTGAACTCACTCACTTTAGCTATTAAGTAACTAATTCTAAATTACTAATTAAATTTCTTGTTTAATAGATCTCATTGGCAATTGATGATTGTTTCACTAATGGACGATACTGTCATTTGGTTATGCTCATTGCACAATAACATGCCCGCGGCCATGAAATATAGTACATAGGTATGTGGTAGTTACAAAAGTAATGTATTCTTTTTGCCATCAAATATGTTGTAAACGACTAATGACTTATCTTTTTAGTGCTATGAATATCTATAATATGTTTGGGGGGTATTAGTTTCCATTAAGCCTATTTTATAGTAACTTGTATTTTCTTTTATATATTAATTACTTAAATTTCATATAATATTGTAATAAACAACAAAAATTTTAAGTGTGTTTACTATGATATGTACTGGATGTGGATCATAGCTCATTCTAGTCTCAAAGATTTTTGGGATAAGGCAAAACATCAAAAATTAATTTTTGATATATGTTATTATGAAATAACTAATATACATCTCTTACATACAACAGTTTTTTGATAATATTAAATCATTGAAATCTAAAACAATTGAAGACATAAGGATTAAATTGGTCAAATACTTCTTACAATACAAAGATTAGTTCATATTTATCTTTTCAAAGATTAGTTCATATTTATCTTTCCTTTAGTTTTTGTTTAGTATTAGTATTTTTTTATCATTGAGAACAAAGTTTTTGTAAAATTCATTGTTGGATATGAATTACTGTTTAATTATCTTTGTTTGAGACCGTATTATGTTATTTTGAATGCAGCGGGTTTTGGATTTATTTCAATTATAAACAAAATTAAAAAAAAAAAAAAAACACATATTAGATCGGATACATACCATTAAAATAGTTGCAAATATTAGATGGTTAGTATCCACTGATTGCTTTCGAAAAATGCTATTTTGACCTTGTCAAGTAAAGGTATAAAATCGATTAATCCAAAACTGATTTAATACTTAGATATATTAAATCGGTTATACAACGGTTATACAGTTATACAACTGACTTAGTGGATCTAAGATCTAAGACATATTACAGTTATGTTAGAAGTCTAGGTTAATATAAGTTATTTTTCAATTTTATATTAATTTCATTCCCATTCAGAATCTTAATTCTTTTTAAAACTGTTTTAAAAATCATAATCTACTATCTTAATGCTATTTACTAGTATTTTATTGTTATAAATAAAATAATTAATTATTTTTAATAATAATACATTCTCTGGAATTAGGTTGAATTTGATGCATATATATATATATATATATATATATATATATATATATATATATATATATATATATATATATATATATATATATGCTTTTGTAATAATAAACTGGATTTTTCTTACTAATTGCTGAGATTGAATTGTGAACTATATAAGTAATTATCTTAAAAAAATAAAAAGAATAAAAATAAAAAAGTAATCAATTATAAAAAGAATATAGTCATTTTGTATAAAATCTGTTTTTTAATACCGAACTAATAAATTCTAATCATTTGTAATCAAGTAAGAATGGTTCTTCAAAAAATTTTATAAACGGATCTCAAGAATCATTCTTTAAGAGTGTTCAATCATCCGGCAAGGTCTTATAATTATTATTTTTTAAATAATTCTATAAGAGGTATTACCTTTTGATATCTTTTGTATGCACAAATTAATCAGTACCTATTACTAGTGTTTTTTTTTTTTTTTTTTTTTTTTTTACATTTGTTAAGGTATTAATTTTTACCATCTATTATGAGAAGAGACATCAACTTATTATTCCATTTAAACTCAATATTTCATATTATAAAATCACCTTCATCGTCTTAACACTGATGAAGTGATATATAATAAATTATCAAATTACACCTTGTATAATTAGAATATTATGTATAAAATATAAAGAAAATGAAAAATTATTAAAATGTGAATTTTATTAGACTATATTACACTACAATAAAAATTAAAAAGATATCTTAATAATTATATGGCATGATGAGAGTTAAATAAGATGTCATCCTATATTATTATTATTATTATTATTATTATTATTATTATTATTATAATAATAATAATAATAATAATAATAATATCTTTCTGATTTGTAATAATTTTTAACTAACAGTAACCTATTGTTATATATTCGATTTTATCTTAATTAAGTTTTGATGGTGGAAGTTATGAATTAATTATGGTAATTGTAATTTCTTTATCAAAAAACTAAAAGTATAATCTAAAGAAAAAACTTATTGCATGGGAATGAATCCAGTCATTCAAAGAGAATACACTTCTTATATTTAATTTTAAAAAGAGAAAAAATTTACATATTTGTTTTTTTTAACTCTATATACATTAAAATACCTTTCTTTTTTTTTGTCTTTCTTATTAATTATTGAATAGCATTAGATATTTAATATGGGTTAAGTAATATAGAAAATATGTGAAAATAAAAATGAAAAAAAGTAATATTGGACAAAATGTATGCATGAATAACTCCAAATTCTACGAATGCCATGCCAATACCAGTGGTAAATGAATGGAAGACAGAGGAAGAAGAAGAGTTTTAGGTTGGTACTTGTGGTGTTGGATTGTATATGTAATTTTGTATCCTTCCCCACCCATGAAATGAACACACTTAAGAATTCTGCACAAAGATGACAACACATGCACATGACCCTCTACCATTGACCACTGTACCCATCATCATCAAACCTACTCCCCTTGCTTTGTAAGAAGAACACATGCTTCATTTCATTTGAGATTTTCTATAGGCACAAACATTTGAAGAAGAAGAGATATAGCTAGCTTGCATGAGTGATCCCTAACCACGCAGCACCAGCGTTGGTGGGACCACAGAAACTGCTATGCACAGTGCTGAGACCACCATTCCATTATGGTGCACACTAGGCTCCTATGCCTCTGCCTCACCCTATGCTACTGCCATGCTGCTGCCGCTGAAGCAGTACGAAAACATAACCCATCCATTATTCTGCAAGAAGCCCTAGTCTTCATTAGATTTGGGTGCTTTGGTCCTGCTCTACAAATATCAATTCACACTCCCAACTTCTTACACCTCCTCAGACGCCTTACTTCAATTATACTACAATTATTATGGACACGTGAACTGTGTAGTCCATTTCAAACTGCCAAATGCCAGTAGTCTGCCTTTTCACCATTTCACAAAATATATATACTTCTGGAAAACACCCATTTCACACCACCATTCCTACAACCAACTTCAGTTTTTCTTCTCGCAACCCTCAAGTGTTTTCGTAACAGTTTTCAAATTCTCCGACTATATCAAATACCAAATCAAGGTGTGTATATCCTACCATTCCCTCCAATGTCAGCTTTTAATAGCTTTTTTTTTTCTTTATATATATGTTTAAACAATTTGTATGACTGGTGTATGATAGAAAGAACATTTTATTTTTTTTATTTAGAATAGAGACCAATATAATAGGGCTAAATAAGAGCTACAAATTCAAATAATTTATTAATGAAAGTAATGGATACAGTTGAATGGTAATATCGACCCCAAGATTCATCGACCAACCCATTTGAGTTTATTCCTTTACTTTCAAGTTGGCACTGGCAAAGTCCACTATGCTGTTGTACTCTTTATTGCATGAAAAAGAATACGAATCCAAGAAAGAAGAAAAAAAAAAATGTAAAGCGGGAGATTATAGAGATCAGTTCCGCACTATCAACCACACTTCCGTCTCAATTGGTAAAGTGGTATGAGTATGTTACAAATGTCAACTAATAAAATCCACAAATTCTTATTTAGTTGGTCTTTATTTTTTGCATCTGCATTGCTGTAACTGATTTAATTTCTCTCATGTATATTTCCTCATAAAAATAAAAATAAAAACTGGTAACAACAAATACCATAAAAACCAATCCATGCACGCTTTTCTACTCTCAATACAGTTATGTCAAAATTTAATATCACAACAAGAGTCTGTACTTATTTATCTGGTTGCAGACAATAAATTAATTAATTAGTTATGCATTTTTTTAATTTATTAAACAATATTAACCGTGGTTAATCCTGTGTTGCACGGGATTCATTCAAATAAATAACATGAAAATTAGGAAATGACACCAATGTACACTGTTACTAGGAATGCCGCAGTTAATTGTATTGATTATGAATGTACAGTCTATTGGTTTGATTATATATTACCTATTAAAAACATTCCAAGGATAATCAAAAATATCTGAGACACTACTGTGGAAGTAAACAATGAGCTGCATGACAACCAAAACTGTAAAATAATTTTTTTGGAGAATTTCCTAAGAGGTAATTGTAAGTATTGCATCTTACTTTCATAGATGTGTTGTATATTATTTTGACAAAAAATTTAAATCCATATGGTAGCTTACATAACTTGTATTTATTTAGATCAAGGATAGGGCTCAAACACAAGTTCATACAAAATAAATAAATAAATAATTGGTACAAAGACAATATAAAACCCAGTGTACAAAGAAGAAGAAAGGTTCTACACTATTACTTATTTTACTACCATATAAGTTCTGTACCCCAATTACTAAATCAAATAGTAAAATTGTGTTGAGATTGTTTTAGTAAAAAAAAGAATAATCTTAATCGATAACATTAAGAAAGTCTACTGTATTTATCCAATGTATAGACTATTTATCGTATCACATGTATATTTTCTTAACACAGTCCTTCAAATAACACACTTGTGATAGTAAGGTACTTTTAATATTTTATTTTTTCCTTCTTAAACATTTAACAAACAATGACAAAAAAAAAAACAGATAGAACCTCGGTTTATTAGTTAACTTTTTTAGTACACAAACACAAAATACATATAAATAATTCCACAAGGTTAAGTTCATAGATAAAAACAAAAAGGTCTGACAAATCCCGTGAACCTTGACCAACCTATGAAATTAAAACTCAAAATCACAACAGCTTTAAGTACAAAAAAGAATATTAGCATTATGGCCTAGATTTTGAAAATTTAATATAAACTCCAAACTTCATATGGTAGGAAAGACTACCCATTAAGATCAATGAAGTGTCAAGTCCACCAGATATTAAACATATAAACCATAAGTAGTCAAATCCTAACAGAAAAGCTTTTCAGAAACCAGAGACAAACTAAAAGAATCAGGAAGATCAGAAGTATGTCAGATTGCAACACCTTCATGCATTATTCCTCATGGGTGACCTTTTTTTATAACAGATGTATTTATTATCATTGTCAACATTAATGATGCATTCATACAAAAACTAATTATATTTTCATGTCTCCTATCTTACAGATAGAACTTTATAGTAAGATGCTAATATTTGAAAATCTATGAAAAACTCCATTTTCAATGGTGAAAATGGGCAGCTGAATACTGCAGACGTAAAGAGTGTTGACATAGAGAAAATAAGATGAATTGCAACACCAGATCATTGCTTCATGTATGTTTCGAGGTGGGAAATGAAGCCTACGCACAAGTAAAAAATCATGCAATATTGAAGGTGAAATATTTTCATCAAATAGATGTAAAAAATTCTCCTGAAAAAGTATTAATCATTAGAATAAAATGTTGCTTCAATGAGTGTCCATGTATAACTATGTTGTTTAAAAATATTAAATAAAATGCACAGTAAAGAAATAGGGATGTTAGTATTTACTTGGTGTGGAAAAAATGTTGTATAAAAACATGAAATAAAATACAGAATAAATATATGGAATTTAGTATTTTCTCTATCAATCATTCTTTCTGTCATATCTGTCCTATGTCAACCATTAAAATAAAAATGATGTTAAATAAGATTAAACAATATATAAAATAAGAATAGCTTGCGTTACTGAAAACATGAGAAAAAGTTGAGTATCTATAATAGGGTAGTTATTATCTACGGGTTATTTTGTTGTAATAAGTAATTATAAGACATTAGCAGACATCTCATGGAGAACTGAATTACATGACACTGATCAGAGAGTACAGGGGTTGCCAGTAATGAGATGGAGAGAGTATGTAGCATCACAAGTTTTCCAACTATGCTGACATCTTAACCTTTCCCTTTGTTTTACATATTTTAGCGTTTTTGGATCAAGCAACAATTTGTTTTATACCATAAGCTATACTCATTAGACATAAAATGGAGTGTTAGCCTATATACGTATAGTTGCTGCATGTGCATTAAATATGAGCATATTGATTAGCAATATTTCCTCTTCTGTAATCAACGTCACATCTGTGCAAATTTAGATTGAGTAAGATGTTAGAATTACAGCATCGCATGGGAAAGAGGGGGAGAAATCTTTCACCTTTCAATGCTCATGCATGGTTGGAACGCCCATACCGAAAAATGGAAAATTAATTTTTATAAAAATAAAAATAAAAGAAATAACCATTGAGAATTAGTCCAAATGAAGATCAAAATTGTGTTTCCATTTCAGTTTCAAACTGGCAAGCATACGGATAAACAGGGAAAAGACAGCTTCGTAGTTGAAGACAAACCAGACAGCGTGATATAATTCAACAAACGAAGGCAAGAATCAACCCCTACAACCATCATGAAAAAAAACACGAAGAAGACGCGGAAGAACCTAATATTAGAACCCAAATCAAATATCATTAGCTTACTAATTGTATATCCTTAATTACCAAGAATGATACATTTTCAGACTAATTAAGCATTGATAATTTGAATTTGCATAACAAAGAAAACGCGACAGGTCTACATTTTCCTTTTTTTTCTCTTTCTTCTTTTTTTTTTTTCATTGTCGCCTACTCGAATGAGCATCAATTTCAGACTACAAGATGATGATAAATAGTTAAAAAAAAACGCCGAAATTGCGCAGTGAAGATGCAGTAAATTAAAACATAAAAACAACATAAAAATTCTGTTTGTTTGCTTTGTTTTGGCTTTTGTTTGTTCAAGATCGTGGGTGAGGGAAGAATTGCGTACCACTACCAGGCATGAAGGTGTTAAGAGGAGCTGGATACAAGGAAGAAGAAGGATCAAGGAGTGGCTCTGAGACAACGGCACCAGTAGTGAGGTTCAAACCTCCAACACCAGTGGAGGAGCTTTCCCCAGCAGCACCCATGTAGTTACTGTTACCTTCTGGACCATAGTCGTATAAAATCCCTTTGAACACATGTCCTCCTATGTTGACAGCCGTTGAGTATGCATACTCCTCCTCCGCCTCATCCATCGAGCTCACACGTACGCACCTGAACTCCGCAGAAGATCTCACCACCGCCGGGAAATTGACCTCCTCTAACCCTTTTTGATAGGGTAAAATGTGTAGAGAGAGAGAAAGTGAAAACAAAAGAAAACAAGACGTAGTTAGAAGTAGATGGATTATGTTTGTTGTGAGAGTTAAGAAAGGAAATAGAATCTAAGTAAAGATACTGAGACAAATACATATGATAGAAAGAGCGATGCTGAAAATGAATGTGTAGTGTTGTGTTGGTATGCGCCAGTGAGTGTTAGCAAAGAAAGAAGGAGTACAGTCAGAGAAAGAGAGTAAGAGAGAGAGTGAGAACAGGTTCTTCTTCACTGTCAATCTAATCGTCAGGTCAGGGCTACTAAAATAACAGTGTTTCGGTAAAGAAAAAGGCGAGAAAAAGAGAAATTTTGCTTCACACACGCAACCGATACCGTCCTTGTTTGGATGTATGCTTCCAAAACTTTCTCAGTCGCTCCATATATCTTTTCAGAGAATTTTCCTGGACGGGTGTCTCCATTATTCTTTTCTTTCGTAACACATACACGTTTCCTTTCTTTGCTTTCCTTTTCTTTACTCTCTCAGGAGTCAATCACCCAAACTGTGAGGTGCTTGTGGTAGCGCATGTAGCAGTGTGACAAGACGAGACCAAAGTAAAAGATGATGACGAACATGTATTTATTCAATAAGTAGTTAGTGTATATACCTGCTGAAGAGGAGGGATTGGAAGGCAAGCGAGTGCAAGCAAGCGGAGAAGAGGAGGTGGGGTTATTATGATCTCTTTCTCTCTGCCTCCTGGGAAGCTCTCCAGAAGTTTCCATGTTTTGTTGTTGCAACGAAGAGAGTTGTTGCTGTCGCTCACGGCGGCGTGAAGCGGGGACCCATGTGCTCTTGACATGGGTTTGACAATCGAAACCCCGGCTCTTGCAGCATGTCCTGCACCGCATGTGAGGGCAATCCTTCTTAGCTTGGTTCCCACAGTCCTGACAGCTAATCCCACCGCTTCCACTCCCGCTTCCTCCCACCATGAAGCTGGATCTCGACGATGACTGATCGTCCGATATGGGTCTGCTGGGTCCGACACCCAAGGCGGAGTATAGATCTTGGTGAAAGAGAGGTCGTGGTTGTGGAGGACCCTGACCCATAAAGTGTTGTTGTTGCTGTTGGTTCCATAGCTCGAACCCACCTCCTCGGTGATAAGAAGAAACATCGTCATTCTTGTTGTTATACCAGTATAGGGTATCAGGAGGGGGAGGAATCTCCTCTTCGTTGTTGTTGTTCCCTCTACCTCCTAGTGAGAATAAACCCGCCATTCTTCTGCCTCCTCTACTGCTTCTGTCCTTCGAAAATCCATATCAAGAACAGTACCTCGATCTCCAACCAAACAACCCGCTCTACACACAACTATAAATATAAATAATTAATAATAATTAATTACTAAAATACTCCAATCCGCGACAATGAGTTCTGCTTCAATTAATTGTGTTCTCAACTTGGGAGAGAGGTGAGAGAGAGAACTAACTACACAACCACTAGGATCTTTTGTTTTTTTTTTTGATTTTTTTTTTGTTCAGTTGAAAATTTTAGGTTTTTGTATGCTTGTGGTGTGTTTCTCTCTCTTGATTTTTCTGGGTATGGGTTAAGTCATAGAAGTAGTAGCAATAGGTGTTGTGGGGTGGGTGGTTAAAGAGAGAATTGATTTGAAGGGTTGTTGGTGGAGGACAGAGGAGGAACAGTGTCGGGGGCAGCGTTAATCGCGCCCTCAACTCATTCTCCCTCGGCGAGTGCCAAGGTGCATTAATAAATTAGAGCGATGCCACAATCACAAAAGCGCGATTTACAGCACTGCAAACGCCGCCATGCCTTCTCTGCTGTGCTGTTCTGTGTGCTGCACCTCTAATTTAAGTTTCCAATCCCATTCTCCTTTATTTGTTTTTTCTCTCTCTCTGATTCTTGGCCAGAGTTTATGAGACCTTTTTTTTTTGTTCTGACCACTTCTCCTTTTGTGTCTGTGGCCTGTGGTGTGGTTAAGTTAGCAACTGAGCACTATCACAAAAAAAACCCACTCCACAGTAAGTAAGTTAGCAGTCCTCTCATTCTTTTTTATCAAAAACAAAATTTCAAATTCTAATTCTAATGGAATGGATGTCATTCACCTAATCTCCACGGCTCGTATTACCTCCCATCCGCATCCTACGTTCCCTATAATTCCACGTGTCACCTCAAAATACCTTTCTGCGCCCTGTCCTTTCCTACCGGAAAACCCGCTCCTTTTTCGTGACATATTGTTCCTTTTATCTTCCTTAATTTCTAGCATTATTATCCTTTTCATTTATATTCAAATTTCCATCCATTTATATAAATTATAACGAGTATTAATTTGAACAGATAATCCTATATGAAAGAGTAGGCATAATTTTTTTGTAAAATATTGTGAGACAATGACATAAGTATAGGTATGTATAGAAGGAGTATTGAATTAAAAGAAACATTGGGGGTTGGAAAAAATTTGTGGCGTTTCCATAAGGGAGGGTTTGGTTTTCCCTATGACAATGAACGAATCGACTTTGGTGTAAATAGTTTATTGAGGTAGAGAGATTTTGGATGGTGAAAAAGAGGTAACTTGATCGGGTTTCCATAAAAATAATCATGTGGCCTCAAACATTATGTGTGGATGAAGGGGAACAGAGCGCCACCACATGGTGATCGTACGTGTATTCTTTTGGTATTAAATATTTGAATTTGAATAATTTGAATAAAGAAAAAAGAAAGAGGTAGCTAGGAGAATGAATGAATGAGGTGAAAGGTGTTGAAGTGAAGGGTGGAGAGATAGTTATAATAATATGGAGTGACTCTTAGGTTTATGTGAGTGTCTCCTTAAACAATGTGCAATTAGAAGAGGTGAAGAAGGAGTTGACTCTGGGAGAGAGCATTGAAGGTGTGTGGGAACGCATGATGAATAGTTTAATGAGTAAAAATGGAGTGGGACAGTGATGATTAATACGGTTAGAGAATTGAGAGAAAGAGAAGGCGCCGACCTGCCATACCAGCGCATGAGCATCACCCTCATGCCACACATACCTAACCGTACTCTTCTTTATTTTATGTTTTATGTATGTGTATGTACACCCTTTCACCATGCATCACTATACTCTCTGCATATCACAACATTAAAAACATTCTTGCATGAGTCTCTACTTTACAAACCATCAACTTAAGTAATGATTTCTGATACAACTGACATTTCAAATTTTATAATATATTTTATTTAAATTTACTTTTATTATTTTATAATCTTTACACGTTTGTTTTTTTATATATTTTTATCTGTAATGGAGATATGAAAAATAAAGAAAACTTAAGCGTGGTTTCTTTTATTGAAAATAAATAATTCAAAAGCGTGCCATTTAATCATCTTAGCTAAATAATAAGACTTGACCATAGCCGTAGAGGAGAAAAAAATTGCCATTGTAATAATTTCCTAGTTTAAAATTAATCTACAAAAACAAAGTTAGATATGTGTGTTAATTTACTGTTGATTATATTTTAAATATCTTCAATAATTTTATAGACAAAAATAAAATACATTTATCCAAACAAAATAAATTATAAATACAATTATTTTTCTGATCATTAAAAATATTATAAATTTAGATTATACATGTAAAATTTTCTCGTATCATCTGATTGTTATTAAATTATGTAATTTATAAAAATGTATAATGATATTAAAATTTATAAGAAATTTTATTTACATCTATTTAAAAATCATACAGAAAGCATGTTGAAAGGTTGAGATATACATAAAGATTAGATTTCATAGACATAATCACAATGACCAGGATTCTTAATGTATTAAAAAAAAATTGTATAACTTTTTTATTTATTACAATACACCTATTTATCATTAGTTATCAATGTAAAATAATGAAATGTAATATCGTCCTACTGGGTATAGATTATCATCAAATACTTAATTAATTTAATTTAGAGCATTTAGATATATTGTGGTGGATTGCAAATATGTCATTTTATATTTATTTATCATGTATTACATATAAAATTTTTTTATCTTTAGCAGAATTCTCTCTCACACACTCTCTCTTTCTCTCCCATATACAACTTCTTTACAAAATAAAATCAATTCATACATTTTGGATAACTTAAATGAAATCAACTTACACACCTAATTTCCTATTGCATGTTAATATAGAATTTGACATTTAGTTTGATATTTACATTAGGTGAGATAAAATTTATGAACTCTTTTATTTGAGAGCTTAAAGGTAAGGCATCAATCTAGCCAACATTAATGACCAACTAACAAAGTGTTAGTCAAATGATACATTATTACATAGCATTAGACTAGCTAACACTTATTTTGGATCCATTATTTTTACTAACACTCTTAGCATTAATGCTAAAAATAGTTTAATCTTTTTTCTTGTAGCTTATTTTATGAGATTTATACATGCTCCAATGCTATTTCATACCTTTTTTTTTTTGTCTGAAATGATTTTAATTTGTTAATGTATTATAGAAAATATAATATTTCAATATAAATTCATTTTTCAAGACAAGGAAAAAATATTAATGTTTGAATTTGGTTCATACTCTTAATCTTCTAATTCATTTAGTATTGCTTTCATTTTTTTTAATGTATTTTAACTTTAGTTTTCTATTGGAGCCAACACTTTTGTATGTAACTCAACATTATCTACTCCCTATGCATTGAAATATAAATGTTGGTTGTTTTATAATACTCCAACAAACTTATATAATGAGATTATAAATTGAGGATTGCATGACTTGTAAAAAATTATATCTATATTACATATAAACACTGGAGAGAGAGAAAAAAAAAAGTCCTTTGTGCCAGTTTGAAATAATTTAAGAAGATAAATATATGGACCACTCACTATTTTTTGAATTTCATGTGTATAACGTTACTTTACATGAAAATGAAAGAACATAAACGTTTTGTACCTTAGAGGAGAACTATGAAGTAGTGATGCAGTGACTCAAGTGTTATCAACAGGGATTGTAACCAATATCAGATCTGAAAGGTATAGTTCATATATATTAGTTATGTTTGAACTTATAAAAGTAATGAATTATACATGCATGTGTGTATATATAATAAGGATCAGGGCATAGCTAGCCAAACCTAGGATGGTCCTGTAAATACTAGAAACAAATTATTCATATAAGCTGTGAAATTATTGATTCGTCTTTGGTTGTATTTTAATTTCAATGCCAATCGCTAGTACTAATTAATTTACTTTGTGTAATTTCTTCCTATATTTTACTTGTAGAGGAGAGATATATTTATTTATTTATATAACTCGATCTTCCGTTTTCTACACTCACAAATCTACTGTTTTATATATATATATTCGTAAAAAATGTTTAATTAGTTATGTCAACTTAACTGTATATAATCACTACCGAAAAATAAACAATTATATCATGCCTTTGCATGTTGATTATTAAAAAATTGAAATAAGAAATACATTCCCACCTTTATTCCTCTATTGTGTCATTATTGCAAGTTCCAGTATCATTGTTTTGTTACTCTCTATTGTTGTCACCAATTGCGTTTACTTCTCTTTCTATTATATCACTGTTGTTCTTGTTGTTATGTAAGTATTATTTATTTTATGGAATAATTATATGATATCTAAATTAAGAATATATTAATTTATAAATAGATATTATTGAACATTCATATATTAGTGATTTTAGTGTAAACTACTTATTACTTTTTGCAAATTATTTTTGAATTTCCATTACACATTTAGATTCTATAAAAAATATTTATTTTGATATTAACCAACAAATTGTTTTATTTCATTCAAATGTTTGGTATAACATATTTTATTTTATTTTATTTAAACACATTAGATACTTTCTTATATTGAGTTTTGTATAGTTGAAGTAGACAATTTAGTAATAATATATGTTTTATTGTTCGAATTGTTTACCCGAAAATTAATTTTAGCATAATTAGTTTAAGATTAATGTCAGTAGTTTATTTTAAAAAATGAAACTGATTACATGGGTTAATTCACAAACTAACGCAAAATGTACATTTTTAGGTTGATTCTAGAATTAAATGGCATAAAAAATCATTTTTTTATTCTCACTTCTTTATTACATAGGCTAAAATATTGATTACCACAAAAGAAAATTACCAAATTCTACTTCAATGAACACAAAAAATTATCTTTTTACATTTTGTTTAGACGGAAATAAAATAAGTTTTTCTTACCTCACGATAATTAATAACTATAAAATATATAGGTTATTTTTAATGTCACATCAATTCTTAAAATAATGTAATATGACTAAAATAATCAAAGGTATTAGAACGACCAAGTATAAGAGCGCTTGTCAAAAAAAAATAAAATTGTTTTTTATATTCTTCGAGAAATTTAGTGTGAGAAAGCTGCTGATATTCTGTTCAAATCTCTTTAAATTATTATGTCGATAAATTTCACCATAAAGCTTATCAAAATAATTTCATTATTAAAATTGAGTTTTTATGATACAAATTCTAACATTCAACAAAAGTAAAACGATACAAGTTCAGACCATGTGAAAAATAATAAATTCAATTGATTGAGTAAATGAGCCTTAAAGTGTAATTATATATTCGTGTATAGATAATGGTAGACAAATTACTACATCTTTTTGTTACTTTCAATATTTATGTTGTTATAATATTTTCTACTTTCTTTTTAACCAAATGACTTAAATATCATTTTTACCGTTTTTTATTTACCTTTTTTCCTAGTTCCTTTTTTTTTTCTTTCACCATAATTAATTAGTCACAGGTGTAATTTGACGTTAAGAAAGTTTCAAAAAGTGTACATTGAAACATATAGTGAATTAATTCAACATCACTTGGTTTTGCAAATTAGTTGAATTCTCAAAACAAAACCAAACGCACGCTAAGTGACACACTCGAGATTTCAGATGACGATGTCATATATTAGGGGAGTGTAAGGCACAGATTTTGTTTTCTATCTCTGGTATTGCACAAAGTATATATATACCTCTTCCAAGGCTCCACAGTGAAACCAACAAGCTTCAGGTGAAGAGCACAAACCATGATAGTTTCGGAATTTGATCAAAATTTCGTAAAATATTATGTTAACCAGTTGGGTGTATTGAAATTGTAATATGAAGAGTTAGTTTTTGATATGGATGAGATATTTTTGGACATAAATGCAGCGAAACCTTATTCCTGTAGCGGAATAGATGGAACGTATACTGGTTTAGGCAACAGCAACTTACTGTTATGTCGAAAATGGCATTGATCTATCTGACAACCTCACGTCTTGTACCACTGCTTCCCTCATTGGTAGTACAAAGTTAATTAGTCCAAGGACAAATGGACAACACACCTATACTTTGCCACTTATTATTCACACACTCATCACTTATGCACGTACCACCAATATTGTCAATTTTTCTTTTCTTAAAAAGATCGTAATTAAGTTTCATCTTATAAAAATGTTTAGTTATGAAGTTATGATGGGAGAATATTTGTTGTGAAGAAAATAAATTGACATGTATGTAGCAGGAGTGTGTGTGTGTGTACGTAGCAGTACGTATTGGATTAAAATGTTTAAAGTATTATTATACATGTTATGTTCCCTCATCCGTCCATCTCTGAATCTGTGTCAAGTGTCACCTACATATGTCTATCATCAAGCCAACAATTTTTGTACGGAACAGAAGACGTTGTCTCTTGATGTCCGTTTTTATTTTTATGATCATTTCTTCATTCAGTTGAGTTGAGTTGAGTTGCGTGTGTTTCAATTTCAACCGGGGTAATATGTCACTGTCAACTTTACAAATAATCACAGCTGGCGTGCTACAAAACTACAACAGTAATTCAACTCCCATCATGTCCAAATAAAATACCCACAAATTCAACTACAAATAACATTCTTTTCTATACTTTCATATTTCTTTTCTAGTCTTTATAATAACTATTTATTTTTAAAAAATATTTTACTCCATACCATGTGATTTTTCTGGTTAATGATAGTTAGAGAATCACACATTAAATATATGTATGTATCACTCTTTTGAAATATTATTTCGAACCACTTCAACATTATAATCTAATGGTAAAGAACATATTGACTCATTCTTATTAAACAGTGATACCATATTAAAGAGAAAAAAAAAACACATTGAACTGTTTATATACATATTGGAACTAAGAAGCGTATTAACTCTTTCTTATATAATTTTATATTTTTAGTCATTTATGTTTTATTTTTATGATTTTGAACATATGTTTCAATCATTTAACCTTATTTACTTAAAAAAATAATTTCGACTTTTACAAACCGTTAGTTTTGATGTACCAATATTTCACAACTAAGAGGAGGTGAATTGATTTTTTAAACTTTTGATTTGTTCTTACACTTGAAAAACATTTTTTATGAAATCTTTAACCAATTGACAAAAAGAATTTAAGAATGCATATGGTTCAACCTTTATATCTAGCAAAAATTAAAAGAGAATGAAAGAGAGCACAAGAGACAACAAGATTTATACTTGTTCGATTCAAATGAATTTACATCCAATCTCTAGTTTTCCCAACTAGAAATTTCACTATATCAACAAGAGAAGGAATACAAGAAACACTTATGCAATTTCTAAACTCTAAAACCACACTTTCTTGAAAACACCCCTTCAAGAAATGTGCAAATTGTAATGCTCCAAGCAATTACACACAATTACCACAATCACAGTGATAATACACAAAATTTTAGATTCAAGAAACTACAAGAAACTAATACAAAAACAGTGACAGTAATGGAACAATAACACCTGATTTAGTACATAGTTTTGGTGTCAATATTACACCCTCTTCATTTGATATTGATGAATACTTTAAGTCCTTGTTGCAAAATTTGCTCCAAGAAGATTTTTCAGCACTCTTTTCTCTTTCTTTTTGGTTAAAAACGTTACTTTGAGAAGGTGCATGGATCTATTTTTATCTAACAATTGTTGTCAGGACGAGTCTAGTCGACTAGATTAATTGGCTAGTCGACTAAACAGGCCCAAATCCAAGTTCCAGAACTAACCTAGTTAACTAGATTAGTAGCATAATCGACTATCAAGACAACAGATTAACATTTTCATATCATCACATACATATATTTATGTCTTGTTCTAATTCCAATCATTATTATGCTATTATGGACATCATAAAAAACATTACAAATACACTTAATCAACAACACAAACATCTTTAAAATTTTACAAATTGATCAAAATCCAAATCATGATCAACGTTATTAAGACTCGATCATATATGGTAGATTTGTGAGGAGAAATACAAGTATGGTAAAAATTCAACATAAATGAGTTTGAACAAAATATACAAGAAATTAAGACCGAATTTGTAATACAAAATCTTAAAATAATAACTTTGTGAATATTTTTTCTTATATATTCTTTCTCCTACTTGTCTTTACTGAGCCTTTAAAAAATTTGGATTGAATTTTTTATGTTAAATATATTAAAAACTAACAAACTTCAATATATGAAAAATTCTTACTTTAAATTACTCAACTCACATAAATGTAATGTTGCGGAATTTCATTTCTACATGGATAACTTTCCTACTATCATACATATCATGATCATAGCATCCAGTTGAAAAATAGTTAAACTTGCACTTTTTTTTTAAATATGTTTTCAAGAAACTAGGTCCAAAAGTATATCAGATTTGCATTATGTTATAAAAATGTTATTTTTCGGTTTTCATTACAGTTTTTAAAATATTGATAGGATTTTTCTAGAAAGAAATAAAATATGAAAACAAAATATGGCTAATATTCTTTTTAAAATTATAAAGAAATTTGTATCACTTTAATCACACTTTTTCTATAATAAATGAGAATACATTAAAATAAATATTTTATTTTATTTAAATGTAGATGCTGTAATTTAGTATGCTGACAAGTTATTTTATGGATAGCTGACAAAGTTGAGTAATCCTATTTTTGGAGCCAGGTCTTGGGAGAATATGATGAAAGTATACAAGTAAAAAAGAAAGTAAAGTAATTCCTACCTTTTGTTGTACGCAACATGAATTAATATCTTCAAAAGGAAACAAAAGTAAGTTTGAATTTTAGAAATAGTGATTTCAATGCATTTATCATATGTTTTGGAAGTATGTAGGAAAAGAACAACATAAACAAGTAAAAAAAAAAAACTCTTTTGATCTTCTTTTGTCCTGATCAAAAATAAAATTGTGATGAGATGTGTAAAAGAGTTGAAATACAAAATAAATATATAGAATATATATTATCAGATATTATAAAGAACTGTTGATAAAAATGTGAATTAAAATTGTTCAAATTAAACTCAGAAACAATATAAAAGAATAAGCAACCTTAGGTGGAGCATCTGAGTTTGTCCGTCCGTCCCTCTTTTGTTATGTCTGATATATTTATGAGCCAATCTTTATTTTTTAACATTATATGAAATCATATTACATGACTCTCCGATATTTTCTGGAATCCTATATTTTCTAAAATAGAATAAGCTTTAGAAGAATAAGTTTTACATACTTATTTATTCTTAGTATATTTTAAAATGGAATTTTTGTCAATTATCCTAAAAATTTATGTATAGCATTTTGTACAAACTTCATAGAAATGATACAGAATTTAATTTTTGGCAACAGCTTGAAAACATTAACAAATTTATAATTTGCGCTATATTAAAATTTGCGCTAAAAGCAGTTTACAATAAAAGAGATTACAAAGTTGTGCAAACTTTTATTAAACTGTGTGTATGAGTTTAATTTAGCCTTTTATTTCTCTTGTCTGATCGTTTGTAATTTATTCTTTATTTACTTATCTTTATAAAAATAATATTTATATAAAATAAATCAATCATTTTGTATTACTCATAAACAAGGTAAATAAGTAAGTCACTTATATTATTATATCAACCGATCAATTTGATACACTTCACCGTTTTTTTTTTAAATTTAAAAGTTTAACTTTTTAATTAGAAATTTTATATTTAAAATTTAAATTTGATATTTTTAAAAACAGGTCAGATGAAATATTTGACTTATTCAACTATAGATTATTCACATAAGATTTGAACTTTTTGTCTTCTACTTCTATTCTTTAGATACATGATCCTCTAACCTATCATGGACAAAACAAAAACTAAATGGTGTAATGCTAAGAAGCAAAGACTTTCAACCTACACTGAAAAGGAGTAGAGAAATCAGATTTCTAAGGTAACACAATGCATGAATGAAAATATCATTTGTTTCTTCTCTCATACTTTTGTTTGTACATATGTAGTTTAGTTTTAATTTTGAAAACATTAACTCATGACATTATTATAATGCATGTCTTATGTGAAAGTAACATGATATACTGTCTGTTTTGTTTATTGCATCTACATCCACTGGTAGTAAAACAAACATTTTTAAAAATTTTTTACGAGTGACTATATTTGCGAAAAAGCAACAGAACAGAGATAGTCAACCACGGGAACAGACACTGGGCTCGAGGAAAGACAGAACAATTATTGGGACTCTCACCCTTCTACACAGAATCACTTCTCTCCTCATTCATGCAAATCACGCCAATCACATACAACACAAATTTAAAACAATATGTGATAGAAGTGCAAGATTAGAGATGCTAAAACCAGATAACTCCCTTCATCTTCCATGATCTATTACATCTTCAATTTTAAACGGAAAAGGTTAACGATTTGGTCAAATTCATTTCATCATGTGTAGTTACAAATATTTTATCCCGTTTTCTTTTCTGTCTATTTATTATTTATTATTTATTTAGTCTGATTCAACTTATTACAAATCCGTGAATTACAATTATTGGTTCATTATATATTTTTTTATTCATGAATTTTACTTACTAATAAATCAAAAATTTTCTTGCAATGATTTATGATTGAAAAAGAACTTGTCTATAAAAAAGAGCAAAATATTTTAGTTAGCATGGATGGAAAAACAATTTTTATACGATTAGTTAAGAATATTACTATCTTTGTTTAAATTTTCGGTTGTTTTTTTTTCAAAAATCTTAATTAAATCATCAAATTTTCTTTAGTTGCAATTTTGTCCTTATTGATTAATATATGTTGCAGTTTGATCATTTTCGCTAATACAGTACTAACGACATTAATCAATGTGCTACATGTTAGTTCCAATTCCTTTTTACTTTTTTTTAAATTTTAAACAAATTTCACGTGTTAAATGAGAGGTTCTGTCATGTGGCAGTGATAATGTGTAGTGTTACGGTTGAAACAAATGTTATGTGAAAATTTTCAATTTAGTCTAATACTTGTTATTTTGTCTCAATTTAGTATTAAGTTTTTTTTATTAGAACAGTTTCACCCCTCTTAAAATTTAGATCAAATTTTACTTTTATATAAATGATATAATAATATTTTTAACAAAATTAAGTTTATTTAAATTTATATTTTACATTCATTTAAATGTTGTTTCAAAATTTTAAATAAATATATTTATTTTAAATTGTTATAAAATTGTTTTCAAATTTTACATTTGAATTTATAAAGTTATTATTGTTAAACCAACTCTAATATTTGTATACAAAATATTGATGTATAAATATTTTATACAAAATTTAAATAAAGTTCAATGTAAAACACAAATGTAAATAAACTTAATCTTGTTAAAAACATCAATTTTAATAAAAATATTATTGTAACATCTATATAAAATTAAATTTTGTCTCAATTTGAAGAAGGATAAAATTGCTCTGGTTAAACGAAATTGGACAAAAATTGTGACAAAATAACAAATACGGAAACTAAATTGAGATTTTTCACATGACACTTGTTCCAACCATGACACTTGTCACTACTGCGTCACACTACCTCTACCACACAGTAGGGCCCTCTCATTTGACACATGATAATTTATTTTAATTTTAAAAAAAATGAATTGACACGTGATACATTAGTTAACGACGTCATTACTGTTGTACTAATGTAAATGGTCAAATTGCATTACATTTTAAAAAATGCAGACAAATTTGAGACTAAAATGAACTTGATAACCTAATTGACATTTTCAAACAAGAATGAGGATCAATAGATGGTTTATACCTATTATCTATTATTTATATTGATTGAAAAATAATGTTAACTCTAAGTTATGAAATGATCTCAACCGAAAAATAATATTTGTTACGGTCAACCTGTAGATTTGTGTTTGAAATTAGCTGAAACCTAAAGATTTGTGTTTGAAATTAGCCGAAAACAGTATTGTGGTGATCTAAACACCACAATTAAAATCAATTGAGAAATAACATTGATCTATGTAGGCAACCAACGAAATAAATCTTAACAACGATGATAAAAAATTAATCAAATTGACTTTAACATGAAATAAACTCTAGTTAATATGTATAAGATGGAAAAAACAATCTTAAATCAATGACGTCTTAACCTTAACTAAGCTAATGATGTCCATAACAAAGTTGAGCTATTAATATCCTAAGCAAGATTAAACTGAAATAAAGATAAAATATACAGATTTGAAATATTAGATATTATAAGAATTTTCAAATTCTTACTTTAATGTATACTTTGAAATGATCTAATTTAAGTAATAGACTACTCATAAATCGGGGTGTTTATGACTCAATTAAAAAAAAAATCTGGTTGGAGGTCACCTTTATACATTTCTTATTAGACCTAAATCAATTTAACTCATTCACTTGGTTGGATTAAGTTATGTCAATTAAATATCAAGTTTTAATTTTTTTTTGGCTCAAATTTGAATTTCTAACACTTTTGTTAGATTTTTTAGAATATTTTTAGGATTAAATATATTTTTAGTTTAAACATTAATAAATAAAAGTTGAATTTGTTTCTATTCCAAACTTTGAAATAGTTTGGTGTCACAAACTTTAAAATAGATAGATATAGTCCTTATATTTTAAATGTGTTAAAAAAATATTATGTGTTTGATGACATTTCAACATGATATTAAGTTGTTTACACCGTTTGACACTTATTATCTCAAATGTCAACCTGAAACATAATTTAACATATAAAAAAAAATTAACGCCAATGAGTTTAAATTATTATATTCATTCATTTTTAAAATTTGAATATCAAAATATATCAAAGATTGAAATAAGGACGAATTTTGATTTTGTGTCTAAGTTTAGAATCTACAAACATATTTAACCCATATTTTGAAAATAGACTTTATTATTTAATATTTATAGAATTGAATATTTTATAAATACACATTTGGTTAATATATAGAATATTTGAGTTAATTGAATTATAATTATATTCTTATTATTATTTAATAATTTTGATTGAGTTGTGATGAGTCTTGGCTTCAATATACAACTTGTCACCCAATCTAATAAAACATCGAGTCAAATTGGGTTAACAATTTCAGATTTTAGAATGATTTTAATCAGAATTAATTTTAAAGACCATTCCTAAAATCTCTTTTTAAAATTTTTTAGTCTAAAATTCTAGATTTATCTCACAATTACAAACATAATTAAATCAGATTATCATCATAAAATAAAAAATAACAACTCATGCTTATTTACAGATAAAAATAATAATTGTGTTTCCTATTAGGTGGTTATATATATAAAACTTATTAGACTATTGTTTCCAAATTCAACAAGAATTTTTTTTTTACCTCTAACTCTTCTTTATTTATTCTTCTTAACTAAATATATAGAGTATGTATTTTGTTTCTGGTCTTTTTTCCAATTTATCAATTTGTTTTTCTTTTATTCAAGGTGTTAAGGGGGAGTAGAATAGAATGCAGAAGTTTTATGGGTCCCAAAAGCATCCACCAATCCCAAAGTTAACTAACTCCACACAAAAATTGCAGCAAATAACACATAAATTGTGGTGAGTTTGTTGGTTTCTTTCTAATAAGAAAACTTCTATTTTTGGCAATGTCATCTCATTTCATTTCAACACAGGCCTGCATGTAAATTTAGAGTGTTTGAAAATAATCTATTTTTATTATTTATACTATTTTATCTTTTTTAATTTAATTTTTAACTACCTCTCGTATATATTGTAATACAAAAAATAAAAATGTCATAAATATTTTATTAAGTAAAAAAAATTATATTTTTGTTAAAAAAATATGTTTAACCTTAAAAAATATATAAATATAGAATGGTTTTGGGTGGCATAGTTTTCTTCCTCACTGAATAGGTGCAGAAGTGTTTGATGAATGGTTTTTGGTTTGTGATGACAGCTGAGTCCCCCAGGCAGCCCTCACATATTTTTCCAAAAAAGATGAAAGAGAAAGAGTTTAAAGGTCACAGTCAGAGCCATAAATGAAGGGGGGCTTTTGATGGGTACAAAACAACCCATCAACCATGTGATGTGTGAAGCCTAAGAACATGTACCCTTCTTCTCTTTCTTCCCTATTCTTACTTTCATTCATTCTCATCACTGTCACTACCCAAGAACCCTCAAACTCTCTCCCCTAAATTTTCATTTTTGTATTTTTCTGGGTAAGAAAAAAAAAAGTAGAGAAGAAAATGTCACGCGTTGCTCGCAATTTGATTCGGTTTCAGATAAAAGAGATATGGAGTGCCAGAAAATCTAGCAAGTCGTGAATAAACTCTACCCATCAAATAATCCAAACTACTGACTATATCATATCAAACTCATCACATGCACTTAGGTTTTTGGTCCCACCCCTCCTCTTCTTGTCTCACATTTCATAAATATTAATAATCATTTGCTCTCTAAATAGGAGAAAAATGTAAATACAGATTATTTTATAAATTTTTTTATGAAAAATTAAATTAAATTTTCAGGTGATAGACTCTCTCATAAAGGATATGCAAAATGTCTGGGGGCTTGTCTTGTTTTTTGGTATATTACTATGCTACCAACACTATATTTTGTTGATTTTTTTTTTTATGTTACAATTTACTTATTTTTACAGGTGGTGATTAGAAAGAACATTAAAAGTTAGTTATTTGACAGAGTGAAAAGGAGATAAATAATTAGAAAAAATAGGTATTCTTTTTCTATTAATCATCTAGTTTTATCAACCAAGTATATGTTTGTGATTGACTTAATTTACTATGTTCTTATTTACCAATTTGAATCATTATTGTGATTAAATGGAGAAACAATGTTGATTTACTTCTATTTCCTATGTGCAAATCACAACCCACAGATGAATTAAAAAAACACATAACAATGATATGAACATAGACTATTAGGATGGAAAACAAATTTCATGTTAATAAGTACAAACAGAAAATTATGATATTTTATTCATGGATAATTAATTATTTAATATTAGTAATTTTTATTCAAATATTTTTAAAATAAAATAATTTATGACAAAATTAGTAACTATTGAAAAATATTTAAAATTTAATTTTATCATTTTTTAAATTTACAAAATTAACATTTTTACTGAAATTGTATTTCTTAAAACCTATAATTTTTTAATTTTATTGCGCAAATCATTTAAATTTTTATTTATTAAAATCAAATTTATTTATATTATATTTTATTATACAATTTTATTTGAATTATCTTTCAAGATGAAATGTCTGAGTTTATAGGTTAACCAATTGTTTTTATATAATCTGTTAAATATAAATAGATACCTGAAGATATTTTTTATGGAATATCAACAAGTAGTCAGATGAATTTTCTTGCACCTTTTACATCAGTATCCAGAAAATAACGAATCAATTGTTTCGAATATGGAATTCAAGTTGGAGAAGAAGTGATACGATGATATATTATTTGGTTGAGAACTGTAATGTAAATATCAAATTAATTAGTTTTTCAGTAAAAAGATTTTATAGAATAAATGAAAGATGAAAGTTGATACATGAATTTTGAAATTTTCAAATATCCTTATCTTTTATATACTTTGTCTTTGTTAAATTATATTAAATTTCTGCCATATTCTTTTCTTTTACTGTTGTTTGGTTTCAAATAGCTTGAAATATGTGTATTTAAATGTTAATCTAACTAAATAAAATACTGATCTGTTAGATTATTATTATTAAGACCGTTTAAAGAATATTTGTTTCAAAAAGTACCAAAAAAAGTGTACAAAGGAGGTGCATGGCAACATAATCTTTATATATGAATTTTTCACTCCAATCAATATATTCCTTATTATGTATTTCTTTTCTTTAGATAAAAAACTATTTCTTTTAATATAGGATTATTAGAGGTTCTATTGTCTTTTAATAAAAATATAGGGGATTATTAGAGTTTCTATTGTCTTTTAATAAATTAAACTCTTGTTAGAACACACGTTGCTGGTAGACATGTCAAAGTGAGTTAACCCGGCTTACACGGGTTGGCTCACCATGAGCCGGGTTGAAAATGAGTGAACCCAACCCAGCTCACTTTCTGGTGAGCCAGAAATTTTGTAACCCGGCTCAACCCACCACGAGTTGGTGGGTTAAGTGGTTTGGCTCACCAACCCACCTAAAAAAATATTTATTTATTTTTTTAGTATTCAAATATTTAAATAAATTTTTTAAGTAATTCATGAGATGACAATCATAGTAAAATCAAGAACCAATATTTTGATCATGCTCACCACCAATATATGGAGAATTATTTCCAAGAAAGTATCCATTAATCAAAGAAAGCATGACTAATATTACAAATTTTCTGTCATTTTATTCAACAAAATATAAATAAAAAAACTATACATTTTTTTCATGCTAATTTAGAAAAAATTGTTTATAAGACGGTTACTTGAGTAATTTACTATAAAGATTATAGTTAAAGATTAAAGTATTAACATATATATATATATAACTTGACAATCAAATTAATTAAACATTCAAACTATTCAAATATAATTAAGCAACATTCTAGCATTTAAAAATATGAAATTGTGAACAAATATAATAGGAGTAGTAAGTAATTATTAAAAAAAATTAAAAGAAAATTTTAAAAAAATTTTAAAAAAATTGTAAAAAAATGTTGGTGGGTTAAGTGGGTCAACACACCTTCAACCCGACTCGAACCCGTTTAACCCGTGGGTTAAGTGAGCCGGGTTGAGTTCAACCCACTTTTAAAAAAGTTGAATTTTTCTCAACCCAACCCGGCTCGAACCCGTGGTGAGCCGGGTTGGCTCATGGGTTGAAATCCATTTTGACATCTCTAGTTGCTGGTGCAATTTACATTTTTCTAATTAACCTTCAATTGTTTTGTTCCTTTCTACTCATAAATTGTCAAAATTTTAAGGACAACTTTAATTAGTGACGGGTTTTGAAAAATATGTTGATAGGAAAATACTTGCATAAATTGTAAGCTAAAACTTTATTGTTTGAGTGGTTCAAAAATATTTTAGAAGTATTTTATTATATGAATTTATGTGGCACGTATTAATTTCAACTAACTTTTATGGTCCTGTTTTGTGAACATTGTTGACAGAAGTACTTAACAATAGTTAATGAAGTTTAAAGACAGGTGTCATTGTTGAGTTTGAAAAGTTTGATGTAATTAAGTAAACTATAGCAACTATTTTTTGGATGAATTATGGTTTTGTGGTCTGCATGATTTACCTCTCAGTAGCTTTATGAATTATTAAATATTACAAGATTGATGATGTGTAAAAGAAATTAAAGAAAGTGGATGGAAATGTGACTGCAGGAACCTGTCTTCAACAAAAAGAACAACAAAGAGGAACCGCCCTTTCGTTTCAATGATTCTTTCTACTTTATAACATTGTTAGGCAGATCTGTGCAGGTAGTGACGTATGTGTTAGGACATGCAGAAACTACAATTAATATATAAGAGAAAAAAAAGAATGCTAACTGCACTTTCACAGCATTTAAAACTGTGTTAAACCTATTTTTAATAAAAATAAATAAGTATAATTGAGCACTTAGCTCGTTTCATTTTGTATTAAAAAAGTTATTTTAACAATAGTAGTTTCTTAACAAATTTTACACGACTTTTTTCATTGTAATGGTTACAGATTTTACTTTAGTAAAAATAATACAATAATAAGCTATCATGCATCAATATTTGAAGGGTTAAATATCTTTTATCTCTTAACTTTCAGTAAATTTTAGAATTAGTTCACTTCAAAATTTTGGACTAATTTAGTTCTTCATCTTTCGAAATATGTAGATTTAGTCCTTTTAATCAAATTTTGTTAGGTTTATTTAATGTTTCGTATGTATTTTAGGATTGCATTTAAGTTGTTTATACTGTTTGATACATTTTTACTTCAATGTTAAGTCAAATACTATTATGAAACGCGTTTGAAATGTCAAATAAACTTAACAAAATTCGATAAAAAAGACTAAATCCACGAATTTCAAAAGATAAATGACTAAATTGGTCTAAAGTTTCAAAATAGATTATTTCAAAATTCAGTGATATTTAACCCATATTTTAATCCGAATATTTTATAGATACTTATCGATAAACAGTATAATTTATAAAACATTAATATTTTTATAATAAAAATAATTTATAATTTTTTTTTTCGACAATGTTTAATAATATTTTAAATTTACATAATAACAATCAATACATTTATCGTATTTTTATGAATTCACAAGTGTGTAAAATTTATCATATTTTTGTATGAAAAAAAAAAATATTATATATGATCATTTAATAAAACGGAACGTATTAATGTAACATTTTCACTTCAATAAAACTTTTAATCGCAAGAAAAAGTCATGTTTTTTTAAAGAAAAATAATTTTTTAATAATTTTATTTTGATAATTTTATGTTAGGTAACATCTTTTAAATAATTTTTTCATATTATAAAATTAGTTAAACGATATTTGTGTTAAAATTTAGTTGTCAAAAAATATTATTTTTTCAAAATATTAATGTTCCTTTGTTATCTCCGATTTGTTGGGATCATTTTGGAATTGAATCCACAGATGAGATGGCATCGGAAGTGTTACCACATTGAATTTACAAGGGAGGAAATTAAGTTCGTGGTTTATTATATAAAATATTCTTTTTCTTAATCGTAAAATAATCCTATATTGTCTACTTATTAGTCCCTATTCACTATTACATTCAGATTTTGATTGCACGCGTGTGTACGTACACAACCATCACTTAACCACGCCTCTAAATACTGTAATAGTAATACACCCATTCTATGCACAAAGGAAGAATCTTTTTAGATCATCAAATTGATGTTATGGTTCCAAAAGCGAATATAGTATCATTTTCGTTATTAATTTCCGTAAACATTATCTCCAACTTGTGTTCGGTCTCTATTATCTACAATCACCATTGTCTTCCCACTTGATCCACCTTGTCGCAGCAAATTTTATCTTTTAAGACCCCTCCAATCATATACTTTCATTATGTTCCTTGCATCTGTAAAAAAAAAAATGACAACTAAAAAAATATGAAATATAAAAAGGAACAATTTTTAGCTCATGTGTTAATTTACCTTATCTTTAGGAGTTTCTACAAAATTTTGAACTTGCCTGGATTGGACAAGCAGGTTATTATTAGTACCATACACATACAATTTGGTGTAGGGCAAACTGAAAGTGACAGCCCAAAATATTAACATTGCAACATCAATCTTTTGCATATAGACCCTCTTTTTAATTATTTTATGACATGTGCTAACTCCTCATAACCCTAATTAAAATAAAAGACCTTTATCTCTTTTTAATAATTGTATTCCTCTATTTAAACTCTATTTTAAGAGTACAAAGTTGTGTAGAGGAAATTATTAGAACACTTTAAGGACAAATCAATGTTAGAACGTAGATTGAATATAAGAGATGCCTGTGTTTCCCACTAATTGCTTTTTGGGACAAGGATCAAGTTTGGGATAAAAATAAAAAAAGTTAGCTAGGTTGAGAACCTAGCTAATAATTAGTTAATGACTGAACATTTTGGTGCAGCTACCTTTTCCAATTATTATTTTCCTTTAACTTCTTCCTTTGTGTCCTTTCAAATTAAATTAAACTTTGACCTACAGTCAAGTAATTTTGAGGTTCAAAGTAAGATGCCATCTATGCACTAGCCTAGTACCAGCTTGCACTAAAAAAAATTACATTATTCACAGTAACATTACACCATAGACATTAGGTTAATTAGTAACACTTGCTATTATTATTACATCTTCATTAAAAAAAAAGTCACATTCTTCGTAAAGCATCTTTCTATAATATTTCGACATCAATAGGGAATACCAAGTTAAGTTAGTGAAGTAGTTGAAGAAAATAATAACCTAATGGAGATTGTTAGTGTTAAACCCTTGATTGGTTATGTAGGTTTTGATTCTTAATCGGTCTTTATTTGGACAGTGAGATCGGATAGGAAGAAACTCAAATAAAATAATAATATTATTTAATGTGAAAATATATATGAGAAAATGATGGAGTATATATAAAAGGATTGAAGAGATATTTTACTCTAATGAATAGAAAGATACTTACGTTTAAAACGCATGCATCTTCTAAACTAAGAGTTAGATTAAAGTTTATTCTAACAAGATTTTTTAGACATTTTGTTTTACTCGCTATCTCGGACTACTAACAGATCCTTATTTTTAGATCCACACACAAAATGTATATATTTTAGCGTGATAAAGATGTGTTAAAAATCCTACATCAACAAATAAGTGAGATACAGAACTTAACTTACCGACTAATTTTATAAAATTAAATTAAGTTTAAGACCACACTTCTAACAAAATTGATGTGAGTTAATGCATATGATGAGACTGAGAAAGTGTTTTTGTTAAGTTCGTGAAAGAATAATTGAAAAAGAAGGAAAAAAAAAAATAATAAAGGAGAGAATGTGCAGCAGAAGGTGAAGAAGAGGTGGGGTATGAGATAGGAGTGTTTCTTTAAATCAATCATAGGAAGTGACCCTTGAAAGTGAAACCGGCACTGCCCACTCTGATGGTAGCAGAATTCTCCAAAGTTTTCAACTCTCATACAAATTAATATACGCAGATAAAGTTAAGGATCAGATGTGAGATTACAATGTGACTTCTCACAAACTTTTTAAGATTACCATGCCATACCCTACATGCAACCACAACTTCCGAGGAGAATGCTTAATCACTATCTTACCCTCGCTCTTCCTTCTTCTTCTTCTTCTGCACCAAATCAATATTCTTTCCATCACAATAAAAAGTCACATTATTGATTTTTCTTCTAACAATAGGAAAGAGTAAACATGTACATTATTTAGGTGAAAGGAAAAATATAAAAAATATTTAAGAAAGTTTGTGCAAGCTTATCTATTTGTGATCTTGAATGAAGAAGTTTTTCTTACAAAAGGAAACTTTTAAAATACTTACTTCTAATCTTGGAGCAGTTGTTGAAGGAAAAGATGTAATATAATGTTTTTCAAATTCGCATCATTTAAAAATTGTGATAATAAAACCTCTTAAATAGTTTCGTAAAATTTTTAATCAATTATTATAAATGATAATTGATTTTTTAAAATATATTTGAACATTAATAAAGAAAAATCTAATAAATTATTTGCAAATGTTAACTTTTGAAGATGATAATTGATTATATTTTAACATATATTGATTGTTTCTTTTAGCAAAAAAAGAATACAGAATTAAAACTTTTGAAGCAAGACAATCAAAATAAACTTGTCTTTAAACCTATGAATACGTAAATAAGTAAGCCAATTACGAAAGCTCAACATAAAAACTAAAATCTCAATAAAAAATCAAATTTATACTAAAAGCTTATAATTATATTTAACATAAATTATGTATTAATCACTACTATATCAAGGACTTTCTTTATTGATTCTCTTAAATTTTTTTGTATTCTAATTTCTTTACGACTATCATAGAATGGAAAAAACATGAAGACCTCTGATTAAAAAGATTGAATCTCTATGTTAGTTGAGACTATAACTAACTTACAAAACGTTGGTTTTAATTTTTTTTTTGCTTATTCATTTCCCTCTCTACAAATAGTTCAAGAATATAATATATATATATATATATATATATATATATATATATATATATATATATATATATATATATATATATATATACTTTGTGTGTATAAAGAAATACACTAATCCAAATTACGTATTTTATAGTTATATTGTCCAGATAGTGTTTATTATGTAAAAGTGACTTTATTATAATTGATATCTTATATTAAATAGAGAATAGTTTTATTCTGATATGAATAGTGTTACTTTGAATTGAATTTAAAAACAAATTCGCATTTTTATATAGAATTCAGATGAATGAAAATCAAGTGGCTTTGTAATAGCCCGTAAGTTTGAATTCCATTAATATCCATGTTTTTGGGCTCAATTTAGTAAAAATATCCCTACTCCTACTTATTGGAGTCTACTTTCCATATGGGCCCAATGGGTAGTATTTACTAAGCTGTTGTTCCTGGGAAAATTTTGGGGATTTTCAGTTTGTATAATTCTATTTACACTCTTGTTTTTTCCCTTTACACCGCTGCTCATCTTTTAAGCACAAAGATTATTCTTAAAACATTTTTTAGAAGTGTTAAAATTAGCACACCTCTTAAATTTAGTTTCCAGAAGCTGTGTTTTTTCATACCCTTCCACTTGTAATAAAATATTTTTTTAAAAAATTAATGCAAATAAAGGACAATTGAATCATGCTTATAATAGGAGATAGTAAATGGACACTTTAGTTTGTGATGGTAAAAAATGTTAATATTGGTTTTTGAAATAAAGAAAAGCATTAAATAATATTTTAGGAACTCAAATAAGTCTCAAAGCTAAATTGTGTAGAATAATTTTAGTCTTGAATTGTATCTTAATATTATTATTTAAGTTTTGAAATATATGATAGTATTTTTATTTAAGTTTTGAATAAATGTTAATATTATTATTTTATTCACTTTTTTTTTTGAACCAGTGGGGTTGTTGATTTACAGTTATAAGAACGTTTTGATCTCTTTCAATTTAGAGACTAATATGGGAATGTCCTACAAAATTAGGGACCAAAAAGACTAGGTATTAGGTATAGCAAGACACATTGACTTCAAATTCCTTTGGATTATTTGTCTTTTATAATTTTAGTTATTCATTCCATTTTATATATTTTTTTAGTGAAGATATATAGCTTAAAATACAAAAAAAAAACATGTATTTTACTGCCAAACATGTGTATATTTTGAGATTTTTAACAATTATAAATTCATTAAATTAATAATTACTATTCTAATGACAGTATTACGTGTTACTAATTACTTATATATATTTGTAGTAGAATTAAATTTAAAAAATTGGTATTTTAATTTTTAGAAAACTACAAGACTCAATGAATAAATAAATAAAATATAATTTTTTTTTTGTTAATTCGACGCATCATAGAACTCACGCCATAATAGGATCCTTCAGTCACTCTCGTCCAAATTGTTTTTTTGGTGGACAAACCTTCAGTTTATTTTGAAACTGCGGTTTAGTTAGTTTTCTGTCTTTCTAAACAAAAACTAAAAAAATAAAAAAGCTCCGAAAACAAAGTAAAGCCTCATGTCGCTTCTAATGTTGTCAAATTCATAAATATGAACCAAACTTTCTTAACAAATTTCCTATTCCTACTCTTTTGGATCATCCCTACATTCCAACCATTACAATGTTTCATACTCTTTCTTACCATCTTCACTTTCAATCTCTCCAACGCCATGCAGATCACCCATTTTCAGCATCTTCTTTAATAAATTACGACCCATCTTCATAATTTGCCTTGCAACACACATACACACTGTTATGGCACTTTTCAAGTCACGGAAGAGATCATCATCACCATCTTACGTATCGACCCTCACAATATTTCTGTTCATTGCACTATGTGTTTTTGCCGTGTGGATGCTATCCTCCAAGTCGGTAGTGACACCTCAAACACAGAGCGATGATGACATTGCAACCCGAACGTCCATTGATACCTCTGTAACCAACGATGAACTCTCTGCCTCCCATGAAATTGCTGCAAAAATTGCAGAAACTGCAAAAGACACTGCCTCTTCTGTCTTTGGGGACAACCCAGGACAGCTTCCCGATGATGCCATAAAATCTGATGAAAAAACATCCAACATTGAGTCACAAAATCAGCACATCATGGCCAGCATGGACGCACAGCTTTCTGAGGAAAGCTCGCTAACTCAAAAGGAGCAAGCTTCCGTGATACACGAAGCTGGTGCAGATAGTGATGTGAAAATAACTGAGCCTGAGAAACCTCAGCAAACCATCCCCAAGGCTTCTAATAAAAACAAAAAGGATGAAGAAATCGCAGCGGCGGCGGTGGAAAATCAGGAACAAAGCATTGGAAAGCCGCAAGAAGTTCAAGGTTTTGACACTAAACCGGAGGAACAATTTCGAGAGGACAAAGGCGCGGTTGAAGCAAATCCTAAACCAGAGATGTTGCAACAGGACTCTGAGGCGGCTTTAAAGGGAATAACCTCTGAGCAAGTGCCGGAGAAAATTGAAAACCAGAAAGTAGAAGATGTGGTTGAGGTAACGCCGAAACCAAAAGCAGAGAAGAAAGGTCGTAAGTCAAAGAAGCAATGGTCGACACAAGCTGCTCAGTCACAGAAAGAAAACAAAAGACAGAAAGTTGAATCAAACAGTGAAGAGAAACTTGAAGATCACGAATGGTACCTCTGCAATGTCACTGCGAATGAAGATTATATACCGTGTTTGGACAATGAAAAGGCAGTGAAACAGTTGCGTACCACAAGACACTACGAACACAGGGAAAGACATTGCCCGCAGGATCCTCCTACTTGTCTCGTGCCACTTCCCAAAGGTTACAGAACGCCCATCGAGTGGCCTAACAGCAGAGATAAGGTGATTTTTTTCATTCAAAGATGCATCAAATACATTTCGGAATATACATTAAAATTAATTTATACACCTTAGTTTTTTTGTTTTTTTTTTTATATACCTCCGAGGCTAATAACTTTACATGACGGTATTTCAAAATTATTAAATATATATTATTATTTTGAGTTGTTAAATAGATGGTTTTTGTTTGATGTGCATAACGCATTTGGGAATAGATATGGTACCACAATGTACCACACAAGTTGCTAGCAGAGGTGAAGGGACACCAGAACTGGGTGAAGGTGACCGGAGAGTTCTTGACCTTCCCTGGAGGTGGCACTCAGTTCATTCACGGAGCTCTCCATTACATCGATTTTCTTCAACAGGTAATCACAATTTCAATTTCATGCTAATAAATCATAATTTGTGCTAAGTAGTTTATAATTTGAGTCACGCAGGCTCAACCTTCTATTGCATGGGGAAAACACACACGGGTGATCTTGGATGTTGGGTGTGGGGTTGGTAGCTTTGGAGGGTTTCTATTCGAAAGGGATGTTATTACAATGTCTTTTGCACCTAAAGACGAACATGAAGCACAAGTCCAATTTGCCCTTGAAAGAGGAATTCCTGCCATATCTGCTGTTATGGGTTCTCAGAGGCTGCCATTCCCCAGTCTTGTCTTTGATGCTATACACTGTGCACGTTGTCGAGTACCTTGGCATGTAGATGGTTGGTCGTAGTAACAGCTATTGATCGTTCATAATGGCTGAGTTTTTGTGCTAACCATGATTGTTGAATAATGTTAAACTCTTTTCTAGGTGGCATGTTGCTGTTGGAACTGAATCGGCTTTTGAGACCAGGTGGTTATTTTATTTGGTCTGCAACTCCTGTGTACCAGAAGCTCGAAGAAGATGTCGAGATATGGAAGGGTATGAGTTTTACTTTTGAAAAGATAACTAACTCAAGATTTAACAGTCATTGACATCCTGTAATGTTCTTCCAGAAATGACCACACTGACGAAGTCCATCTGTTGGGACCTTGTGACCATCAACAAGGATGAACTGAATCAGGTTGGTGCCGCCATTTATCGCAAACCCACATCCAACGGATGCTACAACCAAAGGGCGCAAAGTGAACCTCCATTGTGCAAGGATGATGATGATCCAAATGCTGCCTGGTAAATCTCTCGTTGTACTGGTTTGATATTTGACCAGTGACGTACATAACAATAACCCGTGATCTTGAACGGTTGGTTTTACTATATTTCAGGTATGTACCTCTGCAGGCATGCATACACAGGGTACCTGTGGACAAGACTGAGAGAGGAGGCAAATGGCCTGAACCTTGGCCTCGTCGACTGAATAAACCTCCATATTGGTTAAACAACTCGCAGACTGGGATCTATGGAAAACCACCTGCCCAAGATTTTGCAGCAGATACTAATCGCTGGAAAAATGTTGTGGAGGAGTTGACCAACATTGGTATAACTTGGACTAACGTGAGAAATGTCATGGACATGCGATCCATCTACGGGGGGTATTCATTCTACTTAGGCTACAACAATTCTACACTTTCATACATATGAAATCCTCAATCTCTGTCTCGATGTGCAGATTTGCGGCAGCTCTAAAGGATCTTCCCGTCTGGGTGTTCAATGTGGTGACTGTAGATGCTCCGGACACACTTCCTGTCATCTATGAGAGAGGTCTTTTTGGGATGTATCATGACTGGTGTGAATCCTTCAGCACGTATCCAAGATCTTATGATCTGCTGCATGCAGATAATCTTTTCTCAAAGCTGAAAGATAGGTATGGTTTGAAGTAGTGTGATCCTTTAATTTTCGCTCATACTAGAGCAACATCATTAAGCTGACTCAGTTATGCTGCTTTGGCTCTTTAGGTGCAAACTAACAGCTGTTATGGCAGAGGTGGATAGAATAACTAGACCAGGAGGCAAATTGGTTGTCCGTGATGAATCTTCCACCCTCAGCGAAGTGCGAACTTTGTTAAATTCTCTACATTGGCAAATATTACATGACAAAATAAAAGAGGGTGTACTTTGTGCCAAAAGAGGCAAATGGAGGCCTAAGGCTATAGCAGTGTCCTGATGAAGTGATAGTGAATAAAACACAAGTGGTTTAATTCAAGGAGTGCTTTCAGTCGAAGCTATGCAGTGGCGGTAACGTGTATTCGGCCTCTCAACCCTACATGGCACAACAGCTTCCAGAAAACGTCACACTATTATTTTATGAAAAAAATTACTTTGACACACTTCTACACTCATTTGACACATTATTTTTCACTTTCCCTTACGAAAAAACATGTCAAATGAGTGTAAGTGTGTCATCCTACTATTACCCTTATTTTATAGGTTTTCATAGCATGTGTACATCAGTTTTTAGTTTAATTACCCCGAGATTATTATCATATAATGCAAATTTTGTCATAGATGGTGCACCTACCCACTGATTTAGATTTTTAGTAGCCAATATAACATGTCTTATAATTCTGTTTTGTGCCTGGTTGAATAATTGTTCAAGAGTGTAAACTGAGAAAAACAGGGCAGTTTGACCTTGGTTCATTCGTCGGATCATAATTTTCTAGCTGAGAACAATATTTCAGACATCTTTATGTCTCCACGCCATCATTTGGGATTGATTCACCAAAACATCAATGAAGGAGAAATATTCACAAGTAATCAACAGTTTAACCCAGAGAAAATTTACCAACTAGAGCTGAAACTCAACGTTTCAGAGCTCGTCATTTCAAGAGTACTACATATCTATACGAAGAATTCACGTGGATTTGAAGCAGAATGAAGAAACGACAGGCTATTCCTGTACTAAAGAATACACACCGTCGCCTATATAACCAAAAAAAAAATGAAATATACTATTCTGCTATATGCTTGAAAACCTCATTATCAATCAAAGATATCAGTGTCCGCACACCAATGAATAGTAGATGCTACTATGCTAGTGCTCGTAAATCTCTAGCACACCATCAACTTGCACTGAGAAGTTTCTGCAACTCACCACTTTGGACTGCAGCACTGAGATCTGAATTGCGAAACAGCATAAAAGTAACAAGACTGAGGGAGTGAAACACGGTGAATAAAAAACGAAAATAGATCGAGGGATTAACCGTAGATCTTAGGTAATAACTAACAAGAATAACAGATAGAATTCGTTTTTGGTATTTTAAAGTTATGAATGAGATCGCATCTGCAAAGAATTGATTTTGAATAAAATTAGTTTTGAACCTCTTTTTGGTCAGCCAAAAGATAATTTTACAACAAAAGGGTGCAATGGGTACCCAACTCACATATAAATTCAAACAATTCATGTCTGAATGTTTTTATTCTAAAATAATGTTAAAAACAACCTGGTATAATTTTTACCTAACACAAAATCTACTACTCTACAAGTGACTTTAACTCAATCAATTTTGGTCCCACACAATCCCTCACTCTAACCGGACAAGCAAATATTTAGCTAAAATCAAGTTAATTGGTAATTCAACTGTGAGTATGAATAGCAATTTAGAACTAACCATCTGATCCACCAATATGCTTGCCATTCACAAATACTTGTGGCACTGTCCTTCGACCGATCAAATCCAGAATAACACTCTGAATTTCATACCCATCATCTGTAGGAGGAAAAAACACAAGCACCGTGATCCACGTGAAAAGTTTGAACGAGAGCATTTTAACATGACACACGCAAATTGGCTAGTTATGATTACCTCGTAAATCGAGCTCAACCACAAACGGTTTCTCGTTTAGTTCAGCAAGTATGCGTTTGGCGCGCAAGCAATAGCTACGAACAAGAAACAGAGTAGCAAACCCTAATTATTGAGACATTATTGCATCAAACGGAATGAAGGTAAAGGGGAGTGAAATCGGATAAAAAGAAAAGGGGAAAATTAGAAGGAACGCACGGGCAATAGGATTTGGAGAAAACGGTGATTCTGTTGGAGTAGATGGAGTTTTGAACGAAGGCGGAAACAGAATTAGAGGCTTGGACGTGCAGTGTTCCAAACCACAACACAAAAACAGTGAACGCCACCGTTACGACCACACTCCACTTTAACCCCATCATCCTTCTCCTTCTCCTTCTCTTTCTCAAATACACTGTTCCTTCCCTTCCTCCTCTCCAGTGCCCACAGTGCCGCGAATTTCTCAAAACGCAATGCAAAACCGTCGTTTTGCTGCTGAGACTCAAGGAAAGCACCTGTTTCTTCTAACATAAATGCGACTTTTTCAATTAACCTTGTTTTAATTATTTATTACAAACTTTATTTTTAATTTTTACCGCTTATTGTACAACCATGAAAATAATTATTAAATATGCATGTCATAGAAAATATTAAATTGTCTTTTTTTTTTCACTTATGTTTTTTTTTTTCAGTTTGTCCTTCTTTTTTTGTCTTAGTCTCATTTTTATCTTCGTGCAATATTATACCTCCAAATCTTCATTGGTTTATTATTACTGATCATATGGACTTCTGTATTTTGCCATTTTGAATGAAACTTTAATCATCCTTCAAGGCAAATAATGGAATAAATTAGAAGATCAACATTTTATTTTCTATCATTTGGTATCTGAATTTATGGTTATGCGATTAAAATAATATTCTTACTTGTATAAGTTAATTTTCTTTATATATTTGTGAATTCAAATAAAAAATTATAAAACCTATTTATATACACAAAATTGAAAAATTAAAATATTTTAAAATATTAATTTGAAAATATTTATATAAAATTTAAAAGTAAAACCATTTATATTATTTAAAAAGTGGTTTTTTATCTTAAAAAATAATTGAGTTAACATTTTCAATTTGAATAAAATTTAAATAATAACGACTGTTATTAAATTAAATCGACATTACTAAATAAATACTAAATTTCAATATTAAATATAATTTTAATAACTTAAATTATTAATAAAAACTTACTATTTTTTTATTATTAATGTTATATTATACCAAATTGCAAAGTATAAAATTTGTAGTACTCGGTAAATTATGAGAATTTAACAAGGACTCAACTTAAAGTATATCAGAACTTAAAACTAAACCAATTATTATTATTATTATTATTATTATTATTTATTTATAATTAAATTTTGGTTAATAATAATAATAATATCATTATTATTAATTTTTAATCAAAATGAATTTTAACAACAAAATAATGTAATACTAATTTGTATTAAAATTCTCATTTTAAATTATTACGGCAATTAATGTTAATTCTTATTAAAATATTAAATTAATAGTTTATATTCAAATACAATTTAATTATTAATATCAATAATGATTATCTTTTTTAAAGTTATGAATCTATTAACAATAAAAATGTCTATTAATCATTGAAATAATGTAAATTAATCTAGTTTAATAATTTATATTAATACTTAAAATTAATATTCTAAAAACAGTTAAAATTATTATAAAAGAAACACACACACAAAAATACATATCAGAAATTCCAACCTATTTTCCGGCCAAAGTGAAGAATAAAAAATGTTTCCTATGGAACCAATTTCTGAACATAAGAACCGATAAATCTATTTGGTAAATATTTGTGCCAATAACTACGTTTGGGAATGAGGAATGAGGAAATTTTCTTCCAAAGAGAGTGTGGAAACAATATTTTAATAATTTAATAATAAGCTGCTGGAAAACTCAAATGAATAACATTTATACTGGATCTGTGAGTCAAACTCCAGGGAGAAAAAGTCAGAAAATCACTGTTGATTGAAGGAAGCTTCTCATCACCACACACAAAAGAAGTGGAACAGAAACCCCCCATTTGCTGAAGATCAAGTTTTCTCCTCTTGCTGGGAGAACCTACCAGCAGCAGACAACATACGATGGCCGAGGTTGCCGTGTCAACGGTTGCTGCAAAGCTGGCGGAGCTACTGATGGAACAAGCAGCGGTGGCGGTTTCACAGCTTGCAGGAGTAAGAGGGCAGGTGGAAAATTTGAAGAACGAATTGGGATGGATGCAGAGCTTTCTCAGGGACGCAGATGCCAAGCAAGAAGGCAGCGACCGAGTTCGCTTGTGGGTGTCGGAAATCAGAGACGTGGCTTTCGAAGCAGAGGAACTAATAGAAACCTACGTGTACAACACAACCATGCAGAGGCAGTTGGACAAGGTGTTCAGACCATGGCATCTGTACAAGGTCAGAACCAGGATCGACAAGATCATGTCCAAGATCAAGAGTATATCCAACAAACGAGAAACATACGGCGTCGTAATGACCGGTGATGATGGCAATAATAGTAATGAAAGGTTGAGGCAGTGGAGACAGCCTTCACCTTCTTCTGAGGAAGAGTATCTTATTGAGCTTGAAGATGACATGGGGTTGTTTCTTACCCAGTTGCTTGCCCTGGAGCCAAACCCTTACGTAGTTTCTATAGTTGGCATGGGGGGTTTGGGGAAAACCACTTTGGCTAAGAAGCTCTACAATCACAATAAAATTACCAACCATTTTGAGTGTAAAGCGTGGGTGTATGTCTCTAAAGAGTATAGGAGGAGGGATGTTCTGCAAGGGATTCTGAGGGATGTGGATGGTGCCCCCAGAAATGAAATGGAGAGAATACCTGAGGAAGAGTTTATCAACAAGCTGCGCAATGTGTTGAGCGAGAAAAGGTATTTGGTGGTGCTTGATGACATATGGGGGATGGAGGTTTGGGATGGGTTAAAGTCTGTCTTTCCTAGAGGGAAGATGGGAAGTAAGATATTGCTCACCACAAGGAATTGGGAGGTTGCTTTACATGCTGATGCCTGTAGTAATCCTCATCAGTTGCGGCCATTGACAGAAGATGAGAGTTTGAGATTGCTCTGTAACAAAGCTTTTCCTGGAACGAACGGCATCCCCTCAGAGTTAAAGGATCTTGCGACGGAGATTGTGGTCAAATGTGGAGGGTTGCCTCTGGCTGTGGTAGTGGTCGGTGGTTTGCTGTCTAGGAAGCTGAAGTCAAGTGGGGAGTGGAAACGGGTGCTGCAAAATATCAGCTGGTACTTGCTGGAAGAGCAAGAGAAGATAGCAAGAATTTTGGCCCTAAGCTACAATGATTTGCCTTCTCATTTAAAATCGTGTTTTTTGTATTTGGGTCTTTTCCCAGAGGGTGTGAACATTCAGACAAAGAAATTGATCAGACTATGGATAGCGGAGGGATTTCTTCCGCAAGAAGGAGAAGAAACTGCGGAAGGTGTTGCTCAGAAATATTTGAATGAGTTGATTGGTAGGTGCATGATTCAAGTGGGAACAGTAAGCTCGTTAGGCAGAGTCAAAACAATTCGCATCCACCATCTCCTTAGGGATCTTTCACTCTCCAAAGGAAAAGAGGAATATTTTCTCAAAATATTTCAAGGTGATGTGGCAGGTCCATCCACTAAAGCCCGGCGCCAGTCCATGCATTCTTGCGATGAGAGGTATGACTTCTTAAAACACAATGCGCATCATTCACGTTCCTTGCTGTTCTTCAACAGAGAATATAATGCAGATATAGCCAGGAAACCCTGGCTTCGTTTAAATTTTCAGCAAGAAAAGAAGTTGAATTTCATCTACAGGAAATTTAAGCTACTCAGGGTATTAGAATTAGATGGTGTTCGGGTAGTTAGCCTTCCAAGCACAATAGGGGACTTGATTCAGTTGAGGTATCTAGGATTGAGGAAGACTAATCTAGAAGAAGAACTCCCACTTTCCATTGGAAATTTGCTAAACCTACAAACACTTGATTTAAGGTATTGTTGTTTTTTGAAGAAAATACCAAACGTAATTTGGAAGTTGGTGAATTTGAGACATCTGCTCCTGTACACTCCATTTGATTCTCCAGATAGCGGCCATCTACGGTTGGACACATTAACCAATCTACAAACCCTACCTCACATTGAGGCTGGAAACTGGATAGTAGATGGAGGTTTAGCGAATATGGCTAACCTCAGGCAATTGGGGATTTGTGAATTATCAGGACAATTGGTGAATTCTGTACTTTCTACCGCACAAGGATTACGGAACCTATATTCACTGTCACTATCACTTCAATCTGAAGAGGATGAATTTCCAATCTTTATGCAGCTGTCTCAGTGCACTCATCTCCAGAAGCTGTCTTTAAATGGAAAGATCAAGAAGCTACCTGATCCACATGAGTTCCCTCCAAACCTCTTAAAACTAACTCTACATAACTCCCACCTACAGAAGGAGTCTATTGCCAAACTAGAGAGATTACCAAAACTTAAGATGCTCGTTTTGGGTGAAAGGGCATACAATTGGCCGGAACTCATTTTCAATTCTGAAGGGTTTTCACAATTGCTTATTTTGCGACTTGTTCTTTTGAAAGAATTGGAGGATTGGACAGTTGAGCAAAGTTCAATTCCAAGGCTTGAGTACATGGTTATTGATCGTTGTGAGAAGTTGAAAACGATTCCAGAAGGACTGAAAGCTATCACTTCTCTGAAGAAATTAAGAATTATAGGAATGCCAGTAGAATTTGAACATAAGCTTCGGACTAAAGATATCTCCGAGTTCACAAATACTCCGGTAATTGAATCAACTACAGACATTTTGGCAATCGGTACGCTACTTTATTCACCAATCTGATTCAAGATTTGATATGAAGTACATTGTAAGTAAATGCAAAGAATTTAGAAAACTTACCTTAATTATTGCATATCACACTGCAGATTAATCGCTGGCGCAATGTTGGTGATAATGATAAGAGACCCATACCTTCATCTATGGAATGGAAGCATTTGAAAGTTCTGACACTCAATAGTTCTGGATCCTGCTTCAATTTTTTGTTGCCAATGTACATCTGCTTGATGACGGGTCAAGCACTGACCAATCTTTTCACTTCTATGCACGCAGGATCTAACTCCTTTTCAAAATCTTTGGGAATGGCTTCTGCTAACTAATTCTGAATGCCATAATAAGTGGAACTCATGTGAGGACTACAGGGATTTGCCACAATAGAGCATTTCTCTGAGATTGAACAGCTATGACAAATGCATAGCTCAGTCACATGTATATGGCCGAGATTTATTTCAATTTTTTAATTTATGGTTTTACTTTTTTAGTGTGGTCAGAAAAGGATCCTGGATATTCATTGTTCTTTCGTTTTGTATCATCGATTCCAATTCTTTTTCATTTACAGCAAAAGCTGAAGGGTACAAAGAATTTCAGTGTTAATGTAATGCAGCACAGTGCCTCGGGTATAGCAAACCTTGTCGCAGCAGCTACGCAACAAAGAAAGAAATTGTCATTATTACTCTCAATAATCAAGTTGTACTTTCTGTACGTTATTCTGTTAAGAGATTTGTATCAATCTCATTGCTACCCCTTTTCTTGAGGATGAATGAATACCTAATTGCAAGTTGTTAAAATTGAAAATAATGTGTAATGATTGATGGAAGAAGTAATACAAAAGGATTATAAAAAGTCTTTATATAGACAACAAACTAACTACTTTCCTACCAAACTGCTAACTACTATATCTCAATGCTTAACCATTACACCAAAATCATAAGTCAAAGGCTCAACCACTTAACGGAAGCAAACAAGACAAATGCTTAACTACAATAAAGGCAAAAGCAGAAAAAAAATATCCCACTGTCTAACCATCCATAGCAGAAGCTTAAAACAATGGTTAACCACCGTGAACAGAACCTTATAACAGGAAAAACCAATAAATCATAGTAGCTTAAGTCTTCAAAGACAACTTTTCTGTGAACTAAAATCAAAATTGCAGACAATTGAACCAAAACAGTTGTGTGTGCGTTTTCTTGATTAACTTACCATTAAGTCTTTGGTTCAACTAATGCTCCATATGATCGATCACTTTCATTACCAATTTGATTCCCCATGGTGCAGATTGAAAGTTACAAATTAAAAGCTATTAATATTTTATTTCATGATAAATGTAGTAAAATTATTTTTCTGATACATTAATGTTTTACAAAACTTTATTTAGCATTATTTATTTGAATTATATTTTATTCCACATGAAAGGTTACACAAATTTCATTGAGCTTCATACCTACATATAAATCCCAACTACGTGAACAATTAACTCAGATTTCAAGACAGGGCCTTAGACATCTAGTTACATAAATCCAATTTAAACACACAATGACGGTATCAAAAGGATTATTTGAGGCAGATCATGACACTGCCAAGGATCACAATAATAGACTCTCTCATGTTTTCAAATGCGGTAAACAATGGAAAGAAAAGTAACATACAAGTGCAATTTTCACACGTGGTACATCACGAAGACGTTACTTCGTCACTTGTTAATTTTTCTGCAGTTCTTTCTGATCTCTCCCCTTGATCCTGTTAGAGGAGTGATGTTTCCCATCTTAACCATGGACTTGGCAAACTGTTCGAAGAATAGGTCATTTCTCTCTGCATACTTCCTCACTAAATCCGCGGATTCTTTATTCTTTGTCAAGAGAACTTCGTCAGAACTTAGCAGACCTTTGTTAGCCAACAAGTTTTTGTAATAGAAGTTGTCAAATTTAAGTGGGGTAACAAAGTCTAAGACAAACAGATTCTGGTCCCCACCAGATCTTGGACACCGAGTGCGCAATTCAGCAGCATATTGTTGATCAAGAGTGAAGTCTGCTTTTCCATTGCCAGTTTGGTTGTAGAGTCTCTGCCTGAAGCTGGTACATCGGGAATCTCCAATAGTGTGGCTCCCTACAACATATCAAAACTTGTTCATGATGCAGATGCAGACGCAGCTAATCAATACTGCTAATTGAGTCAAAACAAAGTGATCCTGCAATTAACATGATTTATACTATGTTTGTATTATATCTGTATGTGAAAGTATCAAACGCACGTTCAGGAAGTCCTAATGGGACTTCACAACAAAATATCACGTTTGATGGTCTTTTTGTCATAATCAAGTTTGCTCAAAGCCCTTTAGTTTGGAAGTGAAAAAAAAGGTAACTTTTGTTTGCCGTGATCTTAATTTTGAAATATCCACAATTTTGCTTCAAACTCAATTTGAACCAAAATCAGTTTTGTAAATATTCATCTAAACAAACTATGGGCGCAAACCAAACATGTTTTGAAGACAAACTCCGAGAAACAGGTAAGTATTAGGAGTGTACCAGATAGAGCAACTAGATCGACAATGTCAAGCCCCTTGAGCTTGAACTTAGTTAGAATGGTCTCAAATGTGTTGTTGGGAGCAGGAATGTTGTTATTTGAGCCACTGATGCTTGCACCTAGAGAGTCCCTTCTCCCCAAAGGTACTTCCCAGCCTGGTCCACCAGTCTGCAATGATTAATCAGGTTTTATCACAAACTTTTGAATTTTGGCTGTCTAATATCAAGGTAATGATACCAAAGGGCAGAAAAAAAGGATATTTACAAGAACTGTTGAATCTCTAGCAGCTAGAGCCAAAATGTCAGCACATGACACTGTATGTGAACATTCTTTCTCTAGTGCGGATTTAATTTCATCAATAACTTCAAATCCTCGAGCTGAATCACGGTTGGGATTTGACCTCTTTTCACTGATAATAGTTCCACTGCTGTCTAGCAGCACTGATGCATCACACCCCTGCAACATCAAACATTTCAACCATATAATTTCTACAAAAAATTTGGTCGTGATATAATACGACAAAAAGAAGAATAAAGAGTGTCAGCTAAGTGTATATAATGTGCGAGTGTCAATATCATTACTCTAAATTCTATAATATGAACATCAGCAAGAATGAGAGAGTTAAGACACTGCTATAGATTTTGTAATTATATTAACTAAGTTATGGGGTTTGTTTCTGTGATATATAGAGACCTTGACAAAACAATCATGGAAATGTAGCCTCAGCAATGAAGCAGCCATGCGGGGTTCCTTTGCCACAGCCTTGGCAACAACAGATTGGACAATCTCTTGAACTCTGGGGCATGAACCGTCGTAAAATTGAGGGTAGAGATAACCTTCATTTTTCTTTTCACAGAGACAGAAGGGAGCAAAGGCTAGTAGAGACAGAAGCAGGAGAAAGTTTATGGAGTTGACCATTGTTGTTCCTTTCAAGAACACTTCCCTGAACAACAATTGCACAAGGGTGGTTGAAGTGGTGTTTTCTAGCTGGATTGGTGAGCATTATGATGGGATATGGTATTTATAGAGAAGAACTTCACTGAAAATTATTGCATGACAGAGAACGAATGAAAAAAAAAATGGCGCAATGGAAGGATAGGAAAAGCTGGAGTTGGTAACTAACTAGTTTTCAAATCCGCACAAAAAGATGAAGAGTAGTTAGCTACTGATTTTTGTCATGTTAAATCACTCAAAGCTATAGTATTAACATACTGGTTTGACGTTCTAAACACAGAGCAACACGCTTTTAGTTAGGCATAAAGCAAAAATACTTAATGCAGAAATAATATTGTCATTTGTTGGAGTGATTTTTCTCAATAACTTAACAAGAGAGATAAAAAGATAAGATCAATAATTATGAGGTAAGATGAATGACACATGAATTTAAATTATAAAATGTATGAAAGAGCCAACTAGTCTAATTTATGTAAAAGAGAACTCTATGGACCCGGTTCCTTTGACATTGTTACGGTATTCTTTCATCGAAAGTTGTGTTGGATTGGTCTTTTTATTTTAAGATCAGCGTCGATTCCTTAGGGTAGAAGACTAGTATTTCAATCCACCAAGCCAAGCATATTATAATCGAGTGTTGAGTTGTTCAAGTAAACTACGACATTATCAAAAAGGTCTCGCAGTTCTTTCTTCTTCTCTGGGTCTTATTAGATGGAGTCTACCATGTTAGCTTCACCTGCTCCAGTTAACTTCATCGCAGTTGACTAAACTTTCTCACCAAAAATGGAGTCTTACCGTCTGCAACGTGAGAACTCATGAGAAGGATGAGAAAGAGTATTTGGTGTCTCTGAAACAACAATTCAATCATATACACTAGATTCACATGTACTTTAAAGTTCAAGAAACAAATTTAGGATATTGAAAGTGTTTAACCATATAGGAACTAAAATATTTTCTTGTTTTTTGTGAGGGCATATCTTTACTTTTGTTTATATTTTCTTCTTCATTCTTTCCATTGGACAGGGTTGTACATTAAAAAGGAGAAAAAAAAAAAGTTAGAGTGACTTTTATATACCGTGACAGAATGATAGATTATTAGATTATAATATCAATCATATCCACGTTTATATTCTTGGTTCTTCTTTTCTGTCGGTGAAAAGAATCTCTGTTATGTTTCATGAGTCAAATCATTAAATGTGAACATGTTCTTCTTTTGGACACCTGTAACAACCTTAATTTCGACTTGTGCAGTTGTTTATATGTGTCAGGGTATATAACTTACAATGTTGATAAGGGCTAAAATAAATAACAAAGACTGTGACAATATCTATGATGCAATGTAACGAAGGAACAGGTATAGTTGGATACCTAATCCTCTATACCTTTCTATTAGTCTAAGTCTTAAACAGAACTTGTCTTCTCTTCATTTAACATTATATTCTTAGTATTTCTTCTTTTTGTTTATTTTTGCATAGTGTATGTGGTTATTGGGTATACAGCATATATATAGTATATGTGCTTAGCTTTGATTCGAGGGAAATCTTACTAAAAAATTAGGACATTGTAGAGTGAGTAGAATAGGATCACTTCTTTTCTTCTCTTTCTTTAACTTTTAACAATTTTTTATTTTACCAGATAACATTAAGTTAGACATGTGGCAATGAGTTAAAGCTGTAAAGATCACTAGGATTATTACATTAATGTAATATTATTGAAAATAATAATACCGATAAAGTAAAGTTACATGCTTATATTCTCTTGCTCTTCTAATAATGCTTGCATGGTGTACTTGCTTTACTTTTAAGTCCTCCAATGCACATTACTTTATCAAACAAAAAAGTAATTTTCGCACGATGAGTATACAAAATTAAATAAACCTTAACATGAAGTGTTTTTTTATCATTATTAAATTTTAAATGTTTAAACTTATCATACCCTAATTGTACTATTAAAATATTACTCCACTTAAATACCCATTTGCTATTTATAACATGGTTATCGGAGAATTATTAGAGCTTAAGTTCAGATAAAGAAGAAACAGAAATAAAGCATGAACTAATTAATGTAATAATTTCAGATAAAGAAGAGAAAGTATTGTTTCTCTTTTGGTAGTGTTATGTATTAATCTAATCTCTCAGTACCTGGGACTAGGGTTAAATTTGTTCTTATTTTGTTGTTATATATCTAAATCTTTTGAAATTTTAACTTAGAATTTGGTTTGAATACGATAAGATATGACTGGAACGCATTGAGATATATAGTTTATATTTCATACATTGCTGATATAAAGAGATCTAGGATTGTTCATAGTTTTGTTTGAAAGAAAACATTATACCGAACTAAGTTAAACTATATATATAAAAAAAAAATTAATAAACTAAACTAATTAACTTTGATAATGAATTAAACTAAACTATTTAAATTTTTTGTTAATTTCTATATTAAAAAACTAAATTGAACTATTATAGTGATTGAATACTATAGTTACTAAACTATATTTTTGAACTAAAACTAAACTAGTTTAATATGTAATCTTTTCTAACAAAATTATTACATTGTCCTAAATATGAAATTAATAGTTTAATAGTATATGTCTTTTATTAACACAAATAGATGTTGTAAAAAAACAAAAAATAAAAGTAAAAATAGATGTTGAAATGAATATTTTCATTAATAGCTTTCTAGAAACCGGATAATTGAGTTGATTTGGATTAATTTGCTTTAATGTTGTATTACTTTAACTAAACTAAAATAGTTTACCCCAACTAAATAGACTAAAAACATTGTTTGACCAAGTTCAGTTGTACTTGAACTATTGTTTAGTTTAGTTAACAATATTATACATTTTTTTTAACTGAACTATTTTTTTCCCACAAACTAAAGTAATTTAATTATCTTAACTGCATTCTTATCACACATTAAAGAGAAAAAAAAAGAAAATTCATTCCCAAAATTATTTATTAACAATGTAGCCATCAACCTTTTATAGACAAATTCCATCTGATAATTGTTATAAATATCAAAGTCTTAGTGTGAAAGAAAACAAATTAACGAAAGGTTACGCTATGTCCTAAGAAAATATAGATACAGAAAAATATTATATGCTAACAACTAAGAAAATTCAGGTGCTAGATTCTTGCTGTAACCTATTTTTTTGTTCCAAACTTCTTGCTGTGATTTTTGTTTACAGACAAAACATAATACCCATAATTAATATGAGTTGATCCAAATGAAGTTCTGACAGTAAAGTGATACAACAATTCCAGTAAACAAAACAAAAGTTACTACAACGATCTAGTTTTGAACTAAGATTCAGCTACTTAACAAATTATCAAAAAGTTTGATTCATTTATTAAAAAAATTATTTAAAATTTTTGAGTTTGATTTATGAAAACATGATTAAACTTGAGCTTGACTTGTTTATCTCATTTACAATTTAACTAATTTTGTTTTACAAAAAAAAAAATCTCAGTTTTTCTTCAATTTTTCAATATAACATCTAAAAATGATTTTAATAGTAATTTATTAATAAAAATACACATTAAACGTTTTAATGGAAATTAATTCAAATTTTTAAAAAATAGTACTTTGCAATATTTTAATAATTTTAATTAATAAAATTTGAAGATTAAAACAACTATATATATATATATATAGAGAGAGAGAGAGAGAGAGAAATATATAGATATAGATAGATATATATACACACACTTACATATATATGCAATTTCTTTTCTTTATCTTTTATAAAATACAGTTACTTATAAATAAAAATTTACTTTAAATATAATATAATATTACTTGCGAGTGAAATTGCATATCTTAGATTTTATAGAATGGTTTTATTATTTTTATTCTAATTAATTATTTTAGATGTAATATAATGTTTCAAATAATGTCAGTAAAAAATATAGAGTAATATTATTATCATTATTAATATTAGTTACTAATTTTGATTAAATTAAATTATGTTTTCAGTTCAATGTATAAAATTCATTCATCAACTTATAGAAAATTGAGTTAGAACTTGACTCAATTGAAAGAATAAACCTACATTGAATTTGTTTGAATTGGATTGGGTCTATAGACTATCCAAGCCAACGAAACTTTCTATAGTTTATAAATCTAAAAAATTTGAAATCACTGTTTGCAAAATCGAGAAAAACACTTGCCAAAATACCTCCAGCAAAGTAGAGATGTCTTTCAAAAACATGCAATTCCTCTTGAAAAAAATAAAATGAAATAGAAGTGAAGATGGCAACTGCAGTGTTTGCAAACTAACATTTTATTGCACGTGAGATGAAGTGGGGGTTTGCTCACTATTCATTCTCAGGTATTTTTGGTGAACATAACTGGTTGGGTTTAAAGTTGAAGTAAAGAAAGAGAAAAGATTTCGATGGGTCGTAGAAAGTTTTGGTTTGATGTCCAGTTGAGGCCAACAACATAGGATGCCCTTTTGTTAGTGCGACAGGAAAAGGAAGCTGTTTTTTGTGAGTTAGCTTTTTTTCACATCATATGTCAAACATACTCTCTAATTTGGTAGCAGACAATGATTCATTCTGTACGGACATAATAGGGCTGCCTTAGCCGCCCTATGTTATACTTATAATACTATACATAGAGAGTAAGTCCTATCCTAATAGAGACAAAAATATCAGATTAGCATAATTCATATATTCAGCGTATGCTTTTCTTCTGTCGTTTAAAAAATTTACTAGTTCTCATGCAGGAACATTTATGTTAGAGGGCATTTGGAAAATCTTCCTGAAAGGCACAAACTAAAACTTAATTCCCCGTTGATCTCTCCACCTCCACATCGGCCATCCACTCATTTTATTTGCTTATTTAGAAGAAGTACTGCAACAACAAAAAAAAATCAAAAAATCCTTCAGTAAACAAATAATTCTGCACCAACTACCGAAACTTAATTAACAACACGGGGCACATACGAATCTCTTCTTCTTCTTCTTCTTTTTCTCAATGTATGCAGAAAGCTCTTCTTGCTTAACCAGTGAATCCTCCAGAGCCTGACATAATGGTGTTATTTTCAAACAAGTTATTTGGGACAGTGCAAGTGTTCGTGTGATAAAAAGTGCTTAATAATGAATAATGTTTTACCTTCTTGGTGGCCAGAAGTTGCTGCTCCAAGTCATCCGCCCGAGTCATAGTTGCATTCAGCATTTGCTCCTTCTCGGGTGGCATGGATGCAGACTGCTTATTCATGGTCACCATTTTCTCCTCCAACTCAGCCATGCGTTTCATCACAGTCGAGAACTCTGCAGTAGACAAGCCCGATGCAGGCAAATTGGTCAGAAGCGATTGAGCAGAACCGCCTTTCATATACACTGGACACCACGGACTTTAGATGTTTTAGGAATCACCATTTTTTTAATAATAAGAACAACAAAACAATGAATCCACCGCGTGCTGATTTCCTACTTAGTATACGCTTGGTTTTAAAGAAATAGATTTAGCATAGAATGATGGAAGAAATGAAATTGTAATCAGCGTGTACCTGTTGATGCTGCCGCCGCCGCCGCTGCCGCCGCGGCAGCCGCTGCTGCCGCAGTTGGATCAACCGCAGTGCCTGCGTCATTAGGTTGGGGAGAGTTGTCGTCAACTTTTTGCATAGAAGTATCAACCGGGGCTAACTCCACAGGCTTGGAGGCTTCTGTAGCAGGGACCTGCGAGGCTCGTAAGTGAAAATGTCACAATTATACCTTCTAATAAAAATATTTAATTTTTAATTCCTTAACCATTACCCAAGGTTCAGAACTAAAAAGAGCAGTCCTAAAAGACAGTAACATGAAATAGAACTCTTGAAATGTTCATGAAACTAGCAAAAAAGGAAAGGCACATGCATGTTCAGTTCATATGTTTTCTGGTTCCATAATTTGTCATCTGTAAGAACATGTTTTCTCTTTTAAGCAATTTCCATTTACTTGTACACTGGAATTACTATCTAAAACACATTAAGTCCTGAAATTGTCTACTTTAAACTATATTAAGAATGGATATTTAACATACCTCAACGGGAGTAACCTGAGGGGAAGTTGCCCCACACTTGGGAGTCTCGGGTTCCTAGGCATATATACTCACGTATTAGTTCAAAATTTCATAAACGAAAGAAAGCGCAAAGTCTCCAGAAAATAAAAGAGATATACAAAATGCTACAGCATTTGAAAAGGCTCAAAGGCTCAACTAAATGAAAACGAAAGGTATCACAAGATAATCAAAGAGTTTAGAATGTGGTATCTCACCTCAGCGGTTGATTTCTCTTCCTCGCCGTGTGAGTCACCCCTTCTTGAGCATTTGTGAGCACCGCTCTGAACCATCTGCAATTCCATAGTACAATAGGTTTATGAATGATTCATACCAAAACTACAGCTGGGGTTATTAGTATAGAAGGAAGGGAAAGAAAGAGGTCAAATAAAATGGAGCACAGGCTTACCTTCAATATTTCTGGATCCGTCCATGGGCCCTTATCAGAGCGCAAACAGCCTCCTTTATCAGCACAAGTACAAGTACCTCCCAAAAATTCAGGCAACTCACTGCCAAAGCAAAACCAAGAATCTTTTCAATAACCTTTCGTCAGTTCTACAGAAAGACTTCAAGGTGGACAATGAAGGCAGAGGAAGCAATCAAAGAGATAAAAAGTACGTGTAAAACAAGGCAAACCAGATGCTGTGATATTCCACCTATTCATGGACACTCACCTTGCATCAATTATTTCTAGCAATTTGGTGTCAAACTTGTTGCCAAGAACCTGGAAATTTATGTTTGAGTGACATTAGTATATTTTTCTGACCAAACAAGCAGATTTAGGGTAATGTTTATATGCTCACATTGATTTTCGCGGTGGTCTTAGGGTCAAGGAATGATTTCACGGTGTTCCACAGTATTCTGAATCCAGATCCGGCATTGATGATGAACATGCGGTTCAAGGTCTGCAATTGAGAAACCATAATATTACTCAGTAATCTATGACATTTATTCACAATAAAATTTTAGCCAAAGTAGAAAAACTAAGAAATACCTCAGGATAGTTATCACCGTCAATCTTCTGAAGACGAGTAACGAGTTCCCTAGCGTGTTTGTTGAAGCTTTTAAGCCCCTGTGGCATTGATTCAATATTGCAGTTTTAGCAACTTGTCATATTTTCCAATTTTTTCTCTGCTATTAATATCAGGATTCATTTTCAATCCATTTTTTTTTAATAAATTATGACTTCATTCTTACCACTCCCTGCACATCCAGGATAGTTGTACTTTGATCGATGTGCTTCTTTGCAGCAATCGAACAAGCGGCAAACTTCACATCGAATGTCCTCTCGAACTCCTTTACATGGTATTTGATATAGCGATCCATGGTTGTGACTTGCATCATTTTCCCGGCATCGACTTGGCCTAGTCTCTCGATATATACAGGCCTTCCCTCTTTGTCCACTCCGTGGTGTCCTTGGGGATAATATTGCAAAACTTCATCAATTTCTTTGAAATCAAAGTCCTGGTATAAAGGAAACAAAAAAATCCAGAAGAGGAAGGAAACTGGTTAAAATAAAACTCTCAACTGGAAAGCAATAACATTCAAAAATAAAATAAATATTGTCATTTCAAGTACCTCCTGAATAGTATCAGCACCAAACTCCTTCCTCCATTTGAGCATTTCAGTCCACATTTCCTTTGTTTTTTCGACATCAAACTTCCTGGCCTTGAGGAATCTATTCAACAAAGTACAAAAGTAGTGTGTTTCAACTTCTTATTTTAATCAATGACCTGAGATGATAAGCAAGTACACATTCATTCCAGGACACGGAACAAATAACCATGCAGCATATGATAAACGGAACCAGTGTAGTCATGTTTGCACTCATGTGATAACCATTAGAAGAAGATCAGACAACAGAGATTTTGAATGTGATTTAAGTTGATTGACCAGGATAAAATATGGGTGTTCTGATCTTTGTCCATCGTTGAATATGAGAATGCAGAGAATCTGAATCCATATATAGGGAAATGCATAGAAAAGGAAAAGAGACCTAAGCATCATATGGTAATCATCATGTTTTGCAGGGAGTAGTTCGTCCAAAATAAGAGCTTGACGGAACTCGTCAACTATTTTCAACTCCTCCGCATCGTGGACATCCTCAATTTCAACGGACATGACTTTGCTGCTTCGCCTACCCTTTTTCGTTAAAGAATTCCTCAGTTTCTGCTTAAAAGAACCTGCAGACATGACAGCATTCAAGAGCCGCATCCATGATAATATCAAAGATAGTAATAACAACAACAATAACGATCATAAGTTAACCAGTTTTGGAAGACACAGTACCAGACATTGTGTCGTTTGAGTTGACCGCTTGTGTTCAAGTGAATTCAAGCACACATATCACTCAGGGCATTAAAGGAAAGAAACACAATCCCAAATGCCCTGCCTGCAACCCCATCAACCAAGAATTCATTAGATACACACACCACATCTTCTTTTTCTTTTCTTTGATAACCCAAAAACAAGAAAACAAAACCAATAAAAATGAAACGATTGGAGACGGTACCGTTGAGATTGCGCTAGTTATGAAAGGAAAGAAGGAATGTTGATGCCGAGACAGTGCGGAGGAAAAAAAGAAGAAGAAGAAAGAGATGAATGGGAAGAAATTCTTCTTGGAAGAGAAGAAAAGCAGGATGAAGAAAGAGAGGTTATAGAGAAGAGGAGTGTTATCTAAATCCCTCTTGCTGAAAATAGTTAGTTTCGGAAGAAAAGGGTGAGAGACAGTGAAGCGCCATTGACAATGCTGACCAAGTGTGAGACAGAGCGTAAATCTCTCTTTCAGAATTAGCAAATACAACAAGAAATGAGACATAACGAAAAGAGACAGAAAGATGGGTTTGGGAATACGTTTAGGCGAAATACTAGGTTTTTGTTCATCATCATTTTGGTTTCAATCATGTGTCACTTATACCACACAATCTATAATTGACCGCCACGTGTTTTCCCTCCTTTTTCTACTACCAACAGCTCCAATAATATTATTTTATTAACATTTAAAAATATAATAATTATTCACTATAATAAAATAATTATATGATTTTCTAATTTATCGCTTTATACCTCCACTTACATAATAAATATATCTTTAAACTATTTAAAGATTTAGAAATTCTTAAGAATATAATTGATAAAAAATAATCAATATAGCTTTTAATTTTACAAATGAAAAATAAGTAGAAGCGCAAATTTTCTAAAGATTCGACATTTAAAAAAGTATAAATATTTATAATTTAATATTTTATTTATTCTATAATAGTATAAATCTTTATAATTAAGTTTATGATAAAAAAATGTTCATCAAATGAATATATGGAAATTAAATATATTTATATTTATATAATAACGTATATTCTAGTTATATAATATAAAATAAATATTGTTAGTAATTGGTATTCAATATATAACCTTCTTAAAGATATCGAAAGAAATTTAATTTCTTTTACTTTTTATTTCTTATAACTATTTTACTAACACATTATTTAGACAGAACCTTAACTAGTCTGAGAGATCATCAAATTAACTGAACCAAATACAAATTGCTTTTGAGGTAAAATAAATTACAACTGAACCAAATAAACTTGTGGCTTAGTAATTACCATGTATTGACTATATAATAATACAAATATTTAAATTATCAAAAGGATTTAATTCTAAATCAACTTTACAAATTAGCTTGATTTATGTTATTGTGAAATGCTTTTAATACTTTCATTATTATTTTATTTTATCATGTAAGGTTGTTTATTCAATTATATATGGGGAAAACAGACATTTAATAATAATGTTTTAGAAAATTAATTTATTTAATAAACAAATTTCAAATGCAATTGCTTAAATTATTATGATAGTATTTTTCATTCAAAAAAAAAGTTTTACTTCAATAAGATGTATATTGAAGTTAATACACATTCTTATTTAATAAATTATAAAGATAAAGATCTAATTTTAATTAAATAGCAGCAATTAAAATATAAGTAAAGAGATAAATAATTTATTCCTATTGAATGTTAAACATAACTTGTTAACCCACATTAGTACAACTAAAAATTGGAGTTGGATGGATTACACTGAAAACCAATTTGACCAAAATCATTTAAATGGAAAACAGATTGTGTAAATGAATGGATCACTTTGTTTCGATAATTCCATAAAGAAAAAAAAAAGTCATTTCAACCAAATTATTGCTACAAGTTAACAAAAAAAAAACATCATAATTTTGTTAGTCTAAATCAGTTTTGTCCACACTCTTCCCAACATATCCTGTATTCGTTATTGCAAGCTAAAATATAAATATTTATCATATTGAAAATAAATATAACTAATTATTTTTTTATAACACAAATATTAAATAGCAACATATTAAATGTTACAAAAGGAAAAACACTTGAGAACCCTTCAATAAGATCATCTTTCATCATAATCCCAAATTCTAATGCTACATAATTAAACAATCCTAATTGTAACTCATCACTCCTGATTAATAAATTGGAAAATTGCTATATATGTGACTTAAACTATGCTTTATTTTATTATGGTTGTTCCAATTTGTATTATTCTTGGAATTTTTCTTTAAATAAGAGTAAAAGAATAATAAAAAAAAATTATTTGACAAGGTGTGGAATATAATATGTTCACTTCTTCACTTGAATATCTTGTATACATGGGTCATCTTCATATCCATGAGTAACTTCATGATTCCAGTTTCATAACTAGCTATAAGATGAATAATGAGATAAAACTTGAGGGAAAAAAAATTAAAGGTGTTACTTGCTTCATGTTCAACCATAAGCGAGAACTACATTATACTTTGATCATCAACAAACACATGTCATGTCATATCATTTAATGGAATTTTCAAGTTTCTTGTATCCAAATCATGGAATTTTAAAATTTGAACAATGACATGATACTATATTCTGAATAAATGTTTGGTGTTAGAAAAATCTCCATATACTTGTTTTAAGATTGAAAAATTAATAAAAATTTTATAAGACATATATTTTCAATCCCTTAAACTCACTTATATTAATGAAAAGAAAGGGGGCAAAAAGAAAAAACTAATTGGATGACACTTCTAGCATACCAATGCGCGACTTAATAAAGCTGAATAACCCGTGAATGAACTTGTAAACTTTCTTGACAAAGCTATTCAAAAGGATTAAATTCACCTTGAAATAATTTTTATTTTGAATATTTTTCGTATTTTTTTTCTTGTGAAATTTTATTTTATAATTGTATTTCAGAGTAACAAAAGTATATTGTATAAAATATAGAATAAGATTAATATAACTTGGATATTAAATTTATCTCAAATGTATTTCAAATATTGAAATTAATTCTTAAAATTCTACAAGAGTGCTGTAATATTTTCAAACATACATCATCACAATGATATCACTAAATCTTCTTAATAGACTTTTGAGAAACATTCAATCTCACACCTATATTTACAATTTTACATATTTATATTTACAATTTTTTCTTTTTCGTTACAAATATAAAAATGAACTTTTTTTTTTAATAATTAAAATATTTCTAAATTTGAGTTTTGAAGTGGTATATGTGGTGTTATAAATCCCACTCATCACTACTATATTAATTGATTTGAGTGTCAAATAAGAGAATCGGTGTCAAAACTCCTGCTGAAAACAACCCTCCCCACTCCATCACAATTACTATCTTTGACCTTTTGTTGGAGAAATTGAACAAGTTCTTCCAAACAACGGTGAGGATCCTCATATCTCAATAGTTGCTCCCCTACCACTGCAGGTGTGATTTCTACTTTCTCCAACAAATCATCAATTTGCTGAAAGAGTGGATGATCTCCTTCGATGCCCAGATAATTGGAAGCCAACATTCGAAAGGCCTTGCCTTTGAGGAAGGACATGTGAATGTGCATGTCCATTCGACCAGGGCGCAGCAACGCTGGGTCAATTTTCTCTTTGTGGTTAGTGGTGAAGATTATAATCCGCTCCTCTCCACCACTTGTGCTCAAACCGTCCATGTAGTTAAGCAGACCCGACAGAGTAAACCTCTTTGACTTCATCTGTTCATTCATTTTAACAAAAACACTCTCATTCGTTCATTGTGTTGCTTACAAAGATAAATGAATCATTAGCACAAACACGTAGAGTGCAGAACACGAAAACAAACCTTTGAACCCTCACTGTCAGACTCTGAATCTCGATCATCTGAAGAACCATTTGGTTTTGATCTTGCATGCACCTCCTTGTTGCAGTCTATGTCTTCAATCACAATTATGCAACGGTTAGATGCTTCCTTCATGCATCTCATAAGGTCTGAGTTAGAGATGATGGAAGAAAGCTCCAAATCATACACATCGAATTTCAAGTGGTTTGCCATGGCTGCAATAAGGCTAGATTTTCCAGTTCCGGGGGGTCCATACAACAAGTACCCACGCTTCCAAGCCTTCCCCACTTTCTTGTAAAGCTCCTTCCTCCTCAAGAACCGATCCAAATCATCAACTATATCTTTCTTCAACTCAGGACTCAAGGCTAGTGAGTCAAATGTGGCAGGGTGTGATAGATCACTTTCGTTCCAAAAGTCATCTAACCAAGAATACAATTTTAAAATCCTTCTCTCATTTTTCATGGCCTCATATGATTTAACCACATGTGGGATATACTGATCCAGTACCCTCTGTCTCTGTTTCTCATTGAAGGTTAATACAAAGTTATTCTTCCTGTTCATAGACTCCTCCCTGGACCCTTCATTCAGTTTCCAAGTATATTTCACGCCTTCAAATTCGTCCACCACATCATCACCTCCATCCACTGCAAGCTCAAGGTGTTTCTGGTTTTGCCGTCTGCCAACTTTGAGCGATTTGTAGGTGTGAGTAATCTTGGTGGGGAGGTACGTGAGGGCAGCTTCGAAAAGTTCATTGCGCTCTCCACAAGTTTCATCCCAAAATTGGTTTATTTTGATAGAGGCTTTGTTACTTGGTTGGTATTTGCAGAAGAAGCCCTCTAGCTTTGAGACGATGTAGGATCGAAGCTGATGGGGTATGAGATCATTGATTGCAGTTCTGAGGAGAATCGTGAGTGTGGAGAAGGCAGCATACACCTCGAACCATGATGATGCTGATTTAAAAGAAGAAAGACTGTTGTGGGAGTACAATCCATGCTTTTTTACCATAATATGGACTCAAATGATAGTAGAAGAAACAAGATGATTGAATGAACCAATCCCTCTGAAACACGCTATTAACTAATTCACCAATAAATTAAGAAATTAAAAAAAAAATAAAGTTAGGGATGAGTTGAATACGAGAATGTAAGGTAAAATTCATATCATCATCTTATTAGCTACAATAATAAACAACATATTACTCAAGTAAAAATAAAAAATATTTAAAATATATAATGAAATCAGATTTTGTTAAAGAAAATATTTAACTCACTTAAATGTGATATGTTCTTATGGAAGTAAAATTGCAAAACTTGGTTGTCATTTAGCTTTTAAGGATAAGCCAAAAACGAAAAACAACTCAATAAAAATGCAACGATCGGAAAAAAATATTGTTGAGATTGCGTTAGTTATGAATGGAAAGAACGAATATAAATGCAGAGACAGTAAAGAGGAAAAAGAAGAAGAAGAAGAAGAAGAAAAAGAAAAAAAGATGAAAAGGAGGGAATTACCTATTGGAAGCGAAGAAAAACGGGATGAAGAAATCTAGGTTATAGAGAAGAGGAGAGTTATCTAAATCCCTAATGCTGAAAATAGTTAGATATGGAAAAAGAATGAGAGAAATTGAGGCGCCATTGACAATGGTAACCAAGTGTGAGCAAGAGCGTGAATCTCTCTTTCAGAATTAGCAAATACAAGAAGAAACGAGACATATAATAAAGAGAAAAAAACAGGGGTTCGAGAATATGTTCAGCTCGAATACTAGGTTCTTTGTTCCTATACATATCATCATCTTTTTATCAATCATATGTTACTTATATCACACAGTTGACTGCCATATTTTTTCCCTTTTACTACCGACATCTCCCATAAAATAATGGCTACTTCTTATTTTGTCGTCATTTCCTTTTTAATTATTCAATTGTCTTTTTTTAATTAAATTTTAATTTTTGTTAAAATGATTTAATTAGATTTTTTTTATTATATTGCCGTTATATATATATATATATTACGTGTCATTCGTATTATTTTCAAATTTTTTATTTTTATTTATTTGTTTATTAAAGTTCCTTAGTTCCTTTATTATATATCAGTATTAATGTTACTTGTGAGTGATAACACTACGTGACAGTATTTTATATTTAATTTTGTGTTTATATTTAAAATTTTAATTTAATTGTGTTTTAATTTTAAAAAATTGAAGTAATGTTATTTCTCTAAAATGTAATTAAATTATTAAGTCTAATTATAATTTATGTACATATATTAAATTTTTTTAAAAAAATTATATATTGAATAATTTTACCTAAATATTTAAATTAATTATATTTTTTAATTTAAATTAAAAAATTATTTTTAAAGTATCAAAAATATAAATATAAAGTCTTAAAGTAATTTTTTAGAAAATTCAACAAATATCTTGATTTGGTGAAATTGTTGTTTCAATTAGTATTACTATTTGCTCTTCTTTTTGGCTTGTCCGCATCTTTTTACAATCTATTTACTGGTTCATTTGAAAGTCTTGTATATGTGGATCATTTCAGCATCCATCAGTCACTTCATGTTTCTTAATTCATAACGTACTATAGGTTGAATGATGAAGAAACAAATTCAAGATGTTGCTTGCTTCATGTTTTGGATCATCAACAAGCACATGTCATGTCATGTCATTTAACGGGGGTTTTCAAGTTTCTTGCATCCAAATCATGAACTTTTGAACTTGAACAAAGACAATGATATACTATATTCTTGATAAATGTTAGGTGTTAGAAAAATCTTTAAACTTTTATTATGATTGGAAAAGGTAGATACACGAAAAAAAAAATTGTGAATTATTGACGATAATAATCTCAATAGAAAAAAGTTGTTTAATTCAAATTTATTTATAGATTATCGAATGGTTAAAATTTTGTCAATAATTACCGAAGATTATAAATTTGTCAATAAATATCATTTATAATTATCAATAAATCTTTGATCATCGATAAAATTAGTTGAATTTTTTTTTCTCATTTTTTTTATTATTTTTTCCTTTTTTTTTTCTTTTCTCGTAGTGTCATTATCGTCATTTTTTACTCCTCTTACTCTTTCTCTTCTAACTCTGACCATTATTGTGTCTCTGTCACTTATGTCATTGCACTTAGGCTTGCTGGAAAATTTGTCACTCATTTTACTGATAAAATTTTTTGTTGATAATAAAAATTATAAATTATTGATGAAATTTATCAACAAAATTGACTTATAGATAATTATAGACAAAAATATTCGTCAATGATACAAATTATAATTTATCAACAAATTTTAACTTATTACCAATAGAAATATTCATCATAGTAAATTAAATTCTAAAATCCATTGATAAAATCCATTTTTATATTTGGATCCATCAACAAAATTATTTTCGTCGATAATAATTCGTCGATAATTACAAAAAATGTTGTAGTGACAAGTGGATAAGTTGAATTAATTTTTATTTTGAAATTTTGTTTATATATTTTTCTTGTAATGCATTACTTTGTTAATTTTATTTTTGCAAAATCATGTATCCTCATAATAATATCATCAAATAGTCTTAATATATACTTTTAAGAGACATAGCATCTCCACTCCACACTAAGACATTTTAAAAATTGAAAAAATAACTTAAAATATCATACCATCCTAACCTTTATAATAATAGCATAAATGCCAATAAACACTCTTAAAAATCTTTCAGTAAATATTATCCAAACTTTTTATTTTGTCTTCGAGTTAACTTAGGAGATGATGACGCTTAGACTTGAAAAAGTGAGGAAGTTAGTGTACTTGTGGTTGATTTTTTATTCCCTACTTCTTGTTCTGGAGTGGTGAACTCTATTTAGAGCAGTTCTTGAAATTATTCTCTCCTCCATCTTTTCTTCTTACCAATTCTACTAAACATTTTCATTCAATATGATACCATACTTTCTTCTACTTGTGGCTTCAAATAGTGTCTTGTTTCAAACATTTGGTAAGCATTTTTTACTCAATCAACATGAATTTTGCAATTTTCATCAAAGTTTGATCATTCTCATTTGATACACAATTTCCGAAACTTTATCTCTTGATAACCGATACATTTTCAAATATATTAAATACTTTATATTTTTTTCTCATAAAATAAAGTAATGTCTTATGAGTCAAGTCATAAAAAAATCAAAAGAAATATTTAATTTGAGCATAAGAAATAGTACTAAATCTAATACATGTTTTAGTTTTTCTTAATTACACATTGTTCTTCATTTGATTTTCATTTGTTGGTGGTATTCCATAGGTGATGTTGGTATTTAACATTCAAGTAACTTAATTTCAATTTAGAAAAAAAAAATTGATGTGTAAATTACAAAAAATAGAATCAAGAGAGGATATATTAAGATTTAAATTGATCTCTTTTAATAATTATTTTTTTCTTATAATACACAAATAATCTTAAAACATCTCCCAACAACCTTCAATAGTTTATCGAACAACATACGTAAGCAACATAAAATATTAAGTAATCTGAGTTTAAGGAGAGAGACAGAAACAGATAAGAGAGTTGAACACGATCAATTAATTCATCACAGTTGAACACATGGAAGTGAAATTAACAAACGAGTTTCGTAGGCATGTATGAGAATAATCTCACTACAACTGAAAACTACGACTGAAAACAAGCCTCTTAACTCTCAGTCACAATTCCTATCCTTGACCTTCACCTTTTGTTTGAGAAATTGAACAAGTTCTTCCAAACTAAGGTCAGGATCCTCATATCTCAACAGTTGTTCTCCTACCACTGCAGGGGTGATTTCAATTTTCTCCAACAGATCATCAATTTGGTGAAGGAGTGGATGATCTCCTTCAATGCCTAGATAATTGGAAGCCAACACTCGAAAGGCCTTGCCTTTGAGGAAGGACAAGTGAATGTGCATGTCCATTCGACCAGGGCGCAGCAATGCATGGTCAATTTTCTCTTTGTGGTTAGTAGTGAAGATTACAATCCGCTCCTCTCCACCACTCGAGCACAAACCGTCCATGTAGTTAAGCAGACCCGACAGAGTAAACTTCTCTGACTTCATCTGTTCATTAATTTCACAAAAACACTCTCATTCATTCATTCATTCATTCATACAAAGATAAATGAATCATTAGCACAAATACGTAGAGTGCAGAACACGAAAACAAACCTTTGAACCCTCATTCTCAGACTCTGAATCTCGATCCTCTGAAGTAGCATTTGGTTTTGATCTTGCATGGACCTCCTTGTTGCAGTCTATGTCTTCAATCACAACGATGCAACGGTGAGATGCATCCCTCATGGCCCGCATGAGTTCCGAGTTAGAGTCGATGGAAGAAAGCTCCAAATCATACACGTCGAATTTCAAGTGGTTTGCGATGGCTGAAATAAGGCTAGATTTTCCAGTGCCGGGGGGTCCATACAACAAGTAGCCACGCTTCCAAGGCTTGCCCACTTTCTTGTAAAAGTCCTTCCTCCTCAAGAACCGATCCAAATCATCAACTATATCGTTCTTGAGCTCAGGACTCAACGCTAGTGAGTCAAATGTGGCAGGATGTGATAACTCACTTTCGTTCCAATAGCCACCTATTCTGGAATACAACTTTAGAATCCTTCTCTCATTTTTCATGACCTCGTATGTTTTAAACACATGTGGGATATAGCGATCCAGTACCCTCTGTCTCTGTTTCTCATTGAAGGCTAATACAAAGTTCAACTTCCTGAAGCTAGACTCCTCCTTGGACCCCTCATCCAGCTTCCAAGTGAATTTGACGCCTTCAAATTCGTCCACCACGTCTTCACTTCCATCCACCGCAAGCTCAATGTGTTTCTGGTTTTGCGGTCTGCCAACTTTGAGCGATTTGTAGGTGTGAGTAATCTTGGTCGGGAGGTACGCCAGGGCAGCATCGAAAAGTTCGTTGCGCTCGTGGTTACCTTCATCCCAAAATTGATTAATTTTGATAGAGACTATGCTATGTGGTTGGTATTTGAAGAAGCCCTCTAGCTTTGAGATGACGAAGGATCGAAACTGATGGGGTATGAGATCATTGATTGCTGTTCTGAGGAGTATCATGAGTGTGGAGAACGCAGCATACACCTCGAACCATGACGATGCCGATGTAAACGAAGAAAAAAGGTTCTTGGAGTACAATCCCATGCTGTTTTACTATGATATGGACTCAATGTTAGGGGAAACAAGATTTGGGAGTAGCTCAGGATGATTGAATGCACCATTTTCTCTCAAACACCATCATTCATTTATACTCAGTTCCGTCTTGCATCGCAAGTTAAGGTTTTCCTTCGCTTATTTATTTACTGTTTATTACAGTAACGTATTTTCACATCCGAACGCGGATTCTCACATCCCCATGCGACTGTTTTCTATGTAATTCATTAGAAAAATAATATTTTTATGTTTGAACACAATTAACAGCTCATTTCATTTTTAGGTGTGAAATAATTATTTAAAAAATAAACGTTTATATTTATAAAGAAAAAATTAAAAGATAATTTCAAATGTGTAAAATTATTATTTTTTAAGATAGAATTACATAAGTTTAAATAATATAAATAACTCAAATATTATTATTTTTACTAAAAAAATATAAAGTAATTAATTAATATTTAAAAACATTTATTATTTATTTGTGTTTTAAGAGTTTATAACTAATGCACTTTGTTTTTTGAGCTGAGAAGTAAATATTTTCCCTTCATACGCGTAAACTTAGAAAACACGCACACGCACTCCCACCCTAAATCCCATTGGTTAGTTTATGAGGAATATTTTTGTTAAAGAAGTATGAAAAGGTAAATTCGGCGCTATAACATGATCCCACCCTAAATCCCATTCACTTAGCAACAGCCTTTTCTGGTATAGCTGACAAGAGAGCAAGAGATAACTCATTCTTGTTTTTCTTTCTATTTTTTAATATATATTTCAGACCATACTTAAATATATTAATAATAAATATTTTGAAAAATTAAATTATTCTATTATAATAAATAGTTAAAACTTAATCTATAAATGTTTATAATTTAAATCATAATATTATTACATATTTATATTATAAAATTAATATCATATAAAACTGTACTATTTTAAATTTGAGTTTTTTTTTTTTACTTTAATTTTAGTAAATTACAAATGGTTTAAAGTATGTAATAATAGACTAATAATGTAAATTTTCGAGCTAAATCGACCAATGATTGAAAAAAAGTTCAAAGTGATATTTATAAATTAGACATCTAAAGTAATATAATCCATAATATTGTTAAAAGAAAAGAAATAAAAATATTTTTGCGATTATAATATTTTAAAAAACATTCATAATTAATTATGGATGTCCTTTTTTCTATTTATTATTACAATAATAATCATAATAAATAAATAAATAAATAAAATAAGGAAAATGTGTTTTTGCCTCAACTTTTTAATATTTTGGCTTTTACTCTCTAAACTTTAATATAACTAATCTTAGTATTAACTTCTTTCCGCACAAACGTAACAATTGAAGTAGTATGATAATAAATCTAAGTCCTATACAATATTTGAATTTGATTTGTTTCTTCATTTTTGCCTATAAAGTTATAAGTTATATTTAAAAATATATTACTTTTTCTTAATTAAATTTCAACTCCCTTGATAAATTTTTCAAATTTTCAATTGAGTCTTTAATAATTTTTTTTAGTCTATTGAGTATTTAATAAAATTATATATTTCAACTAAGTTTATGTTGTTTAAATTGTCGGTTAACCGATTAGTGATGTGGCTGTTAGATAAAAATGACAATGCGAATCGGGCATACGGGTCGGTCTGCAAGCCCACAAAAAAAAATGTGGGATCAGTTAAAGATATTGAACCAGCTGATTCATTTAGGTCTGTCTCGCACAACCTACGATCCTTATAGACTCAAAACGGGTTGGATGGGTCAAATTGCATACTTGTTTTTAATTTTCTCCAACCTTAAAGCAATAATTAGATTCACATCCCAATAGAATAATAAAATCATATAATTAATAAAATCATAAAATTTTTAAATATTAAAATAATAATTTTATGCAATTATAAAATTTTATGAGATTATAAAATTTTAAAATTACAAAACAACATATAACGATAACTCAACAATTGTAACATGATGTAAAATTGAAACAAAGAAGAAAAAGAGAAAATAATAATCTAATACAATACGATAGTAACAAAAAGAGAAAGGATAAACTTCACAACCTTTTTGTTCTCTTCTCGTGTGCTTCCACAATATCAATATAGCAATAAAATAATACAATAATATAATAAGGTATTAATGGAAGAAGGAAGTAAGTTTATCTATGAGCTTTTGCATTTCATTTTCGTGCCCTCACATAAGCCAAATGTTCCTTCTCTCTCTTTTATTTCATTTATGTTTATTATCCTTTTTGAAATTTAATTGAATCATCTTGAAATTAAGGAGATAAGAAATATTTTGAATTTATTAGATTTCAAAAATAGTATAACTTTTCATTAACTTTATAAAATCATTTATCTCTTAATCTTGTAATGTTTTAGTCATCAATTTTAATAGGAATAATTGAAAGAGTTATCCTTTCAACTTATTCTATCATCTGAAATTTTGTATTATTTTGATAATCTTGTTCTAGGTTTCTTATTATGAGCAACAATGTGGAAAAACCATTATAAAGTAAAGAAAGCTAATAATTTCGTCTATAAATGAAAATTTATGATACATGCATTTGTGAACTATTAGATTTAATTGTGATGGTGATTGATAGGTATGTAGAATTGTTTGGAGGTTGAATCGATAAAGAAAACCTAAAGTTAAAATTGTGAAACTATGGAAAAAAATAAGAATTTTGTTCTGGTTTTTATTGAGTAATATGGCAAATTATAATAGAAATCATATCGTGAGGATTGGGTTATGGGTTGGGTTCTCCATCAAGGTTGAGTATTTAGAGTTTGGTGTATTTGAATTATTCAGTGATATATGAATTGGGTGGTTAATATAATTAATTAGAGACTAATTTAGTGGTTAATTCATTTGGTATTCAAAATCTAGGAAACTAGTGTAAGTGACCAATTGATAATAAAAACTATTTTAGTTACCAATTTAGAAACCAATTGTAATTTTTTAAAACTTGTTTAGGTACCAATAATTTTTAGTTTATAAATTAGTATCTAAATTGATCACTATTAGGGATGTCAACGAGGCGGGTAGGGTACGATATCTGCTCCGTACTCGTACTCATATCCGTCGGGTATTCGTTATGCGGGTACCCGCATAATTTTTTAATATTCATGAGTACCTGCGGATATTTACAAAAAAATAAAAATAAATATTTAACAACATATTTTAATCGTAAATTCAAATACAATACAATACATAACATTCATAAATTTTAAACAAAGTCCAAATAACTCATTTAAATAGTTTTGAATGATAGTTTACAAAGAAATTGTTTTTTTTAACTAATTGATAAAAGAATAACTCATTTAAAATCAATATGTTAATATTTTAATCATATTTTTTTTAGTTTAAATTAGAGTATAGTGGTACGAATATCCATGGGTACCAATATTATGATATCTGTACCAGCCCGTTAACATGCGGGTATTAAAAATATCTGTACCCATTACCCGCAGGTATCCATTTACAATATCAATTTTTTACCCGTTGCAGGTTTTATCCGCGGATATCCGCGGATATTGATTTTGTTGACATCCCTGGTCACTATAGTGATTAATTGTTTTTTATCACTAAATTTGATCATTTTTTAGGATTTTTCTTGTAGTGTTAGTATTTCATCATTTCTTGAAAATTATTGCTTACAAACTAGACCTTAAAATAAAATAAATAAATAAATCTTGATTTATATAATTCCATTGTAAATTAAAATATTTTCATTACAAATTTCAAACTTAATTATTATAACTTTATTTAAAACAGGTATTTAAATTATTACTATTATTATTATTATTAATCCATATTACGCTGATACAAACCAAATCATATTGTGATATTTCTTTTTTATTTATACTAACCATATATCTCATATATTGGTAAGAAACTTTGAAATCAACAAGCTAATTATTTTGTTTCACATATATTAGTATAGACAAAATGAAATTTAAATGGTATCCAAATTGAATTTTGTTTTCGAAATTAATGGAATTTTATGAATAGTGACATTATAAATACAATTTCTATTCCTAGATTGTCTGCATGAAAAGATCATCTTCATTTCATTTTCTAATATAAAGAAAGCTAATTAACATCACTCGTTTTAGCTTTAAAATGATATATATTTTTCAAAATTAAAACATAAGTAAAAAAAATGTTTTTATTACATACATAAATAAATAACAAAAAGTTACCTTTTTAATCATGTTATTAACGTGAAATACCAACGGACTTGAGATAATTAATCTCCCTATAATAAAACTCAAGAGGAAACCTATTTGTAAAATAAGTTCGTAAACTTACTTTAAATTCTCACCATTTATTTTAAATGAGAAGCTTCATTCATAGAATTAGATTACCAAAATGGAAAAAATAACTATAAGAGAAGAGAAAAACATTAATGGAGCAATCAAAACCTTGACCATATATATACTTTAAACACAAAGAAAGAGCATATTTCTGAAAATAATAATAGTAATAATACAAAAACATTAATTAGAAAGAAAATTAAGAGAAAAGGTTACAACAGAGTAATAATAGTAGTAGTAAAAGACAAAACCAATACTTGAGCTACAAGAATTGAAATTAGTATGAATAGCTACTGAGTTTTACACAAATTTCATTAATCCTCGGGTTCTCTCTTTCTTGTATTACCAAAAGTTCACTCAAACCATGTTATCCAACAAGACCAAAAATCTTCGTTCATTTGCATCAGCTTCATCGTGGTTCGAGGTGTACGCGGCGTTCTCCACATTCATCATGCTCCTCAGAACTGCATTCAATGATCTCATACCCCGCCAGATACGATCCTTTCTTGTCTCAAAGCTAGAAGCTTTTTTCAATAGCCAACCAAATAATCAAATATCTCTCCATATCAACGAGTTCTGGCGCAATGGGCGTGATGAAAATGAACTTTTCTTTGCAGCGCAGGAGTACCTCCCCACCAGGATTACCAGAACCTACAAATCACTCAAAGTTGGCAAACTAGAAAACGAAAAGCACCTGAATCTCGCAGTGGATTCAAGCGAAGAGGTGGTGGATGAGTTTGAAGGCACCAAGTTCACTTGGAAGCTGGATGAGAATTCCGAGGAAAACTCGCGCCATTCCCAGAAGCAAGCCTTTGTACTGAGCTTCAACGAGGGGAACAGAGAGAGAGTGTTGGATCGGTATATCCCACACATCCTTAAAACACACGAGGCCATGAAAAGTGAGAAGAGGATTCTGGAAATCTATTCCTGGTCGCCTTATTATGAATGGACCGAGAGGGAGTTATCTCATCCTGCCACATTCGACACGCTGGCCTTGGATCCTGAGTTGAAGCAAGCTGTAGTTGATGATTTAGAACGGTTCTTGAAGAGGAAGGAGTTCTACAAGAAGGTGGGAAAGCCTTGGAAACGAGGGTACTTGCTGTATGGACCGCCGGGAACCGGAAAATCTAGCCTCATTGCAGCCATTGCCAATTACTTGAAATTCGACGTGTATGATTTGGATTTATCTTACATTGATTCTGATTCAGACCTCATGGAAGCCATGAGAGATGTATCTGGAAGTTCCATCTTGGTGATTGAAGACATAGATTGCAACAAAGAGGTGCATGTTCGATCAAAAGCAGAACAAGATTCAGAGAGTGGTGAGGTTAGTGGGAAGTTTCGTCTGTCGAATTTGCTGAATTTCACCGATGGTTTAAGATCAGGCGGTGGAGAGGGGTGGCTTATAATATTCACTACTAATCACAAAGAGAAAATAGACCCGGCGTTGCTGCGCCCTGGTCGCATGGACATGCACATTCACTTGTCCTTTCTCAGTGGTAAGGCGTTTCCGGTTATGGCTTCGAATTATTTGGGCATTGAAGGAGATCATCCACTGGTTGAAGAGATCCAAGGAATGTTGGAGAAGACACAAGTTACCCCTGCAGTAGTAGCAGAGCATCTCATTAGAAATGAGGACCCTGACCTTGCTTTGGAAGCACTTGTCGAGTTTCTCAAACAACACTAGAAGGAGACCCAAGTGAACTCTATTCAAAAGAAAATCTCAGTTATTGGAGTTCTTGTTACAATTATAATCTATCATCACTTTCCTTAGTTATATATTTCACTTAATTACACAACTTAAATTCAAATATTTTCTTACCTGATAAATAATCAACAAGTTATAGTTTTCTCGTTTGGGTCTAAAGGGGCTGAGTACCTTTCATCTTCTATTTTCGACTTTGGTTTTCAGTCTTGAGTGATGGATATCTATAAAGACACTTTTAACACTATTATATCAATAGTTTGTTCTCGAAAGAATAATGTAGTTTAATATAGAAACTCGTCGCCTTTTATCTTAGATATGTTTATCTATTTACTAATATTAGATATTTTGCTTTTATTATAATATTTTAGAATATGTCACCTGTGATAATAATAGTGCCTATTTTATTAATTAATAATTTTTTATTTATGATAATTATTTTAATAATTAATAATTTTTTATTTTTTAAATTGATATTTAAATTTATTATTTTGACTAACAATTTTTTATTATTAAAATTAAATGTTAATAAATTATTTTTTATAATATAAAGACAAATATTTGATATTAAATTAAAAAAATTATCACCAAATTAAAAATTCTGAATGAAAATTAAAATCAAATCACTATTTAAACCTTTATTTCAATTTAAAAACATTAGATTCTACTGAGCATAACGAAATGCAAGAAAAAGAAAAAGAGAGTTGGAAAAAAGCAGATGACATGGAAACATTTGTTTTACTCTGTATAGAAAGATATATTAAACACTTCATATTAAAGATGGGAGATAAAAACCGTTTTCTTAAAATATTTTGGACACTTCATAAATGCATTTTTTTCACCAATAAATTTAAAGTAATTTAAAAACAATTTTGTACTCTTCTTTAAGATATAATATGTTTTATATAATAATTGAAATTGTTTTGCATTAATACCCTAAAAGGAAAATAACTTTGGTACTCATCTAATATTTAAATTGGAGTGCAACACTAAAATTGTATGAGAAGAACCGACAACTTTTTATTAATTCATTTAAATAACATAATAAAAAAATATCAATACTTGTATCCGTAATTATTATTATTATTATTTATAGGTTTAGTATGCTTTCATGTTTTTCTTTTTATTTTTTCTAATAATTTTTTTTTTATTATTTAGATAATTGCAACATTGATTATTTTAGCACATTATATCTTCTACAACTAAGAATATAAAATTAAAACATCTATTTCATCTCTAACAATTAAAAAAGTCCAATATAGCTATCGACATCATATAGCACTGCTTTAAAACAATGACTGGTATCACATTAGATAGCCAGTGGACAAAATTTACGTTTGTACACAACAGAAAGGAACTATCACAATAGAAATTATTTTCATAGGAATTAAGACATATATGTCCATGAATTGACTCTTCGTTACCTAACAAATACACATCCTTATATTCTTTATGCACCTTATATTATATTATGGGTTTTAATTTATTTACATCAGGGGTGAGAAGGTGGATTTGGCCAAATAGATCGATCACAAATCCGTAAAAAAATGTATGACGAGCTAAAATATTAAATTTGTTGGTCTGTAAAAGTTAGTCTCGCATAATCTGTAATTAGTACAGATTGGTCCGTAGTCTGTATAAGAAAAAAAAAACTTGCACTTACATATATTATTTTTCTTTTGAACTCACACATGGACGTTTTAAATTGTTATATGACTGTAAAAGATAAGTGTTATATATTTTTTAATGTATTAAAATTTGAAAAATATATCGTTTATGTCAAAATACAAATATAAATATGATAAAAAAAATAAAAAAATTGAATTATCAATTTATTATTTAACTCCTCAAAATTTTTGTTTAATTTTGTAAATTTATTAAAGTTTTCTAATTTATTAAATATTAAAAATTTTATCACATGAATCATAAAAAAAAAATAAACCAGTCTGCAAACTAACTAAATTTTTCGGTCCACCTTTTTAACATAAGACAGATCAGTCTAATCCGTATCTTATCAACCAAATGCAGAATAAATCTAATCGAACCGGTTTAACCCACATTTTCACTACTAATTTACATATTATTATTATTATTATATGACATTCAATTCAAAGTTCTAAACAAAATAAGAGATATTATTATTATTATATATCTTTTTTAACTTATTTTATTAATTTTCTTCTCTTTTCGCTCATTTTTGGTCGGTTCCTCCCTTGATGTATGCGCACTTTTTTTTGACACATCTCATTGCAATTTGCAAAGCATTATTTTGCCTTCGATGTGCTTTTTTATTTTTGTGCCTCAATTATCATTTTAAAATATTTTTTTAATTTATCATACCACCCACTGTTAAATCATAAATTATTATATATATATATATATATATATATATATATATATATATATATATATATAATGAGTGAAAGCTGTTTCAACTTAATTTTAGAAGATTAAATAGTCTCTACTTTACTTTTGGGACAAGTTTCAAACCGGATGGAAAAAAATGTTGATACCAAACAATAATGCCACATTAGTAGTCCACAGCGACGGCTAAGAATTAAAGGTCTAAATAGTTATTTCATTGTTTACAACTTTTCATGATATTTTAAGTTGCAAAGAAACATCCCTTCATTTGCCATTATATCTTCCTATACCTCAATCATTACTTTCCTAGAAGTTTCTCCCATAAGTAAAGTAAATTTCTAAGAATTTGCATGATGAAAAAAGCACACATAAACTCCCAATTGTGCAAAACTTTTTACACCTTAATTGGTTATAATATGCATCCGAAATTATTTCTGTATGGAAGTATCACCGTATAGTCCCAAAGATTCTTAAGTTATATCTTATTATTTCATTTATACTTTAATATTGTGATGAAATATTCCTAGCGATTCACTGGTTTAGGTGTTGATAGACTTACGTGGATGTCATGTTGAGAAAGAAAAGGGTCTCACTCTCACCCTTTATTATTTATACCTGCTTCTGCCACTCTCGGTGACTCTATCAAGCTTTCAAATTGTAGCATAAACCACAACCCATTCATTTCACTATGAGACCTTCCATGGGGGGTTTCTCTTCCTCCTTCACAAATGTTCGTTCTGCCTCGTCATGGTTCGAGTTGTATGCAGCTTTCTCCACATTCATCATGCTTCTAAGAAGCGCAATCAACGATCTCATACCCCAACAAGTTCGCTCCTTCGTACACTCCAAACTAAAGGCTTTCTTCTCAAACCGTCAAAAAAGCAACGTTGTCTCACTTCAGGTTACTGAACTTTGGGAAGGCCACACCAACCAACTCTTCCAAGCCGTTCAAGAGTATCTCCCGGCAAAGATCTCCCACTCTTACAAATCCCTCAAAGTTGGGAAAATTTCAAAGCACAAGAACATAGTAATGGCGGTGGATGGAAAACAGGAGGTGGTGGACGAGTTTGAAGGCATCAAGCTCAAATGGAAGCTGGTTGAACAAAGCTCCCAAAAAGAATCTGATAATCGCGATCCTCTTCGTCCTCGCAAGTTACCTGGTTTCGAGAGGGAGTGCTTCACTCTAACCTTTGATGAGAAGCATAGAGATGTGGTTATGAACAAGTATCTCGTGCACGTTCTGGACGCATTCCAGGAGATTCAAGCAAAGCAGAGAACCATCAAGATCCATTCCATTGGTGGTGGAAGATGCTGGCAGAAAAGTGACTTGACTCATCCAGCGTCGTTCCAGTCGCTTGCATTGGATCCAGAGCAAAAACAGGGAATCATTGATGATTTGGATCGGTTTTTGCGGAGGAAGGAGCTGTACAAGAGGGTGGGGAAGCCTTGGAAACGTGGCTACCTCTTGTACGGTCCCCCAGGAACAGGAAAATCTAGCCTTATTGCTGCCATGGCTGACCACTTGAAGTTTGATGTGTATGATCTGGAACTAACCTCTGTGTTTTCTAACTCCGACCTCATGCGAACCCTGAAGGAGACATCTAACCGCTCCATCATCGTCATCGAAGACATCGACTGCAACAGAGAGGTGCATGTTCGATCACCAAAAGACTTTTCAGATTCCGATTCAGAAAATGAACACAAGCATGTCAAGGTTTGTTTGTTTGTTTGTTTGTTTTCTAAATCAGTACCTTCCCCTTTTTATTTTCTCTAAAATTTAAAACTGTCTCTAAGAACTCTTATTTTGTTCAGAAAATAACTAACTAATTATCACTGCGTAGATTAAGACAAGCAGGTTTACTCTGTCGGGTCTGCTTAACTACATGGATGGGTTGTGGTCGAGCGGTGGAGAGGAGCGGATTTTGATCTTCACCACCAATCACAGAGAAAGAATCGACCCTGCGTTGCTGCGCCCTGGTCGTATGGACATGCACATTCACTTGTCCTTCCTCAGAAGCAAGGCATTTCGAATTCTAGCTTCCAATTACTTAGGCGTTGAAGGAGATCATCCACTCTTTGAACGAATTGATGATCTGTTGGAGAAAATAGAAGTCACCCCTGCAGTGGTAGCAGAGCAACTAATGAGATATGAGGATCCTGACGTTTGTTTGGAAGCACTTGTTCAATTTCTCGAACAAAAAGCCAAGGAAAGACTATGTAAGAGAGAAGTAGACTAGTCATGTTTTAGAGTCTTCTCAACTGTATTGTCACTCGGATAAGATGCAGAACAAAAACCAGTGTCTTCTTGTTCTGTTGTGTTGTAGATGGGTACTTGTGTCTTGAACTGTTGTAAAATTCAATGCCAAAAATGATTTCAAGATTCTAAATCTATGTTAACTTTAAGAGTTTATACGTAAAGTACGACACTAGTTTTGCTGGGGAGTTTATATTTTACAAAGAGTTAAGAGCACATGCGGGTAGAATCTTGGTTTGGTAGCTTCAAAACAAAAACATAAGCCAACAAGACTATAATTAAAAACAGGGAATTATGATCATTCTCACACGCTGAGGGTACTCATACTCTACAATCGCGCTTTTCCTTTTGCCTTACAACTTCCTTTAAAATAAGATGATTCGTTACATGGTGGTACTTATGCGCCAGACTTAGACTGATATTTACTATGAGATGTAAAATAGTTATTTGAAGACGTGTTTAGCACTTGGACATTTCGAATTGCTGCTTTGCTACGAGCTTACTGGTTCAAGAAAGATCCAATAATAGTTTTCGCCAATTTTTTGTTATTTGGAGTTGGTACCCAGTAACTGACACACTTACAGATCATGGTGTTTATTTAGGTATTACAAAAGGCAAAGTTTCTTATTATCATTTTGTCTCCTTTCGTTTGTTTGTTTATCATGACTACTGCTTTTAAAGTATGTTCCGACGCAAATCTGATATAAAAATTCTGTTTTTTCTTTTCAATGTATCAGTCTTAAACCTTTTCAAATGTCTCGGGATATAAAGAGGTTTGTGGTGAAAACTGTAAAACACACAAGCTCCTTTTTGTGTTATGGTACATATGAAAAAGGCATACACATTTATTTGTTAATGTGAAATCTACAAAACACCATGCACATCTTTAATTCATTGCATCAATTAATGATTGATACATATTTCATGGACAGAAAAACCAAAGAAAAAGTATATTACCGACTTCCTTTTTATAACTTTTTTTTTTTTTATATTTATGTAATAAATACTTTGAGGATGAATTAACAATATATTACTCTCAAGAACCTATGTTGCTTGAATACAGTGGGCAGTGTCCGTTGTTAGGACAACTATACACAATTACATGTAGGTACATATATTGTTCATTTACTGATACCAGCAATCACACAGTGCTAACCTTTCATTTCAACCAGAGTCTGAAGTTTTGGATAGAAAATGTAGCTAGCTAGCCTCTTAGCAACTGACTAAAAGTAACAAAAGCCCGAAGCCTACATCAGCGATTTTAGTTTGTGGAGACAAGTAGTATAGTGGCTCCAACAACCTTATTCGACCATATATTGTTGGACGAGGAGACTAAAAACTACACTCTCTTCTCATTCTCCTTGTTCTTCTTTGAGTGACACCAATGTTGCTCTTGCTAATGCCAACACCTCGTTTTTGCTTGCAACCAACCTTGCGCCTTTTGGAAGGTTCTGCTTTCTGAGGACCATAGTTCTCGCACACATCACCCTCCATCTTCTTCCTCTTCAGTAGCTTCACGAATGCTTCAAGTGTTGCTTCCGCGTCCTCGTTCTTCATCAATTCCTCTGCCACTTGCGCTGGGGTTATCTGTATGTCCTCTATGAGCCCCTCTATCTCCCCAAAGAGGGGATGTTCAGAGGGAGTTTCCAAGTAGTTTGAGGCCAAAAGCTTGAAGCCTTGGTAGGAGCAATAGGACATGTGAATGTGCATGTCCATTCTTCCGGGCCTCAACAGTGCTGGGTCTAGTCTCTCTTTGTGGTTGGTGGTGAATATGATTATTCTCTCGTCTCCACAACTGGACCATAGCCCATCAATGAAGTTTAGTAACCCCGACAAAGTCAACTGCATCCATCCATCAGATGCTCTGTGAGCCTATCATCAATTTCACCTCACAAACTTGAACAATCACAACAACAATATTGAACTTCATAAACCACACTGTGTACGTGCACGTTCTTTCTTTACCGTCACAAATTATCAGGTTAAGTGCATAACAATTCCAACTTGTAATTCTATTTTATTTCAGTTGACCAACTCATTCAGATGACTAAAAAAATTGTAAGTTCAGATATGTTGAAAGTCAAATCCATAAAAACAAAAGTGTCTCAATAGTGGGAGAGTCAAAGAAAATGGAAGATGTTGTTATTGTCAGATAAAATACTTATGATGTTAGATCATGGAAGTTATTTCAGTTATGTTCATTGTGAGTTAGTTATGTACACATGTTTCAGTTAGGGGATGTATCCGGGAAAGTATGAACTCATTCATTTTTCAACCTCAGAATCCATACATTGCAACATGATTAAAAAAAATTAATTTCTATATATTTAAAAATACCATATCGTTAGTAATTGTGGAGTGAAAGATGACGACGAAAATTAGCATATATAGCAAGCAGTGATATAATAATAAAATACGACATATGTGGAAAAATTAGAATGTAAAAAAGGAGTTTGAAAAGTACCATATAGTGTTGCTTTCATAGGTGGAAAGGTGTTAAATTTACTTAAAAATTGGATAAGATGTTGTAGGGAAAAAAAAGTAGCGCACGCGGCGGGTTAAAGAAAATTGAAGGCGACAGTAAGATGGTGTTGCTTTTTATACATGGATGGTGTTAATTGTGATGAAAATAAGCAATGTAAAATATTCCGTAACATGTCCTACCAAAATAACAGAGAATAAAATATGACAGCAACATGAGTCCATAATAGAAGCTTTACACGGAAGATCATCTTGTGTGGCATCCACCATCCAATGACATTTAACAACGACATTCGAACCACAGGTACGTTGTACTCTTTCCCTCGCTAATTGTCAAACACAAAACAACAAAAAAGAGGAAAAAGAAAAATGAAATGGCCGAGGGAATTGCGTGGATTGACAGTGAAATGCCCCTTTTGGATCTTTTGGATGGTTTTAATTTAACTTCTTCACTCATAGTCATTAAATTACCATCCACACCCAATTACTAAACTGCACGGTAGTCCCCACTTACCAATTCAGGGCGTGCTTTTAGAAACGCCATGTTTCCACTAGCAAGAGAAATGATAGAAAAAGGTTTCCACACCAATCAGAAAATGACTCTAATCACACATGGTAAAGCAGTGAACCTGTCCTGTCAAATTCTATAACAGGAGCACGAGAAAAAAACTCTATGTATTGTTGCATTCTGCACACTTCCATCAGAACCCACGTGGTAGGCTTGCCTTTTGGAAAACAACCATTTTTGGCCAAGAATTCCCCTTTGGTGCTTTTCGTAAATGTAGCAAAAGGAACACACAACAATTCGCATTTTCTTACGAGGTCGACCACACTACGTTTCTCTTTATCCTTTTTAACCAAAAATTCTACTTTGTATTTAGTTAAAAACAACAACTAATATGATATCATAAGCATTAGCCACTGTGACACGAAAACTGATTCAAGAAATCCATATTTTTTCTGTCTACAAACATCATAACTTTTTATACCGTTACAAATCACAATTAGCAGCATAACATTGGATGGCATTTTTAGATAAGTGCCTAAATTAATCTGTTTTAGTTCATTCAATACAATGATGAGAAAATCCAAATGCATTAATAACAGGGATAAGAGAAAGGTGAAAGTAGAATGAATATGATAGAGAGTAGGAAAGTAAGAAACACTAACCTGTACGTCAGTTTGTTTACGTCCATCTCCATGGCGGCGCTCTGGGAGATCCACACTGCAATCAATGTCTTCGATGACCAAAATGGACCTGTTAGCGGTGGCGAGAAGAAGCTTTCTGAGGTCGGAGTCCCTCACAATGTTGCCGAGTTGGAGGTCAAAGATGTCAAATTTCAAGTAATTAGCCATGGCAGCGATCAAGCTGGATTTGCCAGTCCCAGGAGGGCCATAGAGCAAGTAGCCACGTTTCCATGCCCTCCCTACTCTCTTGTAAAACTCCCTCCTTTTAACGAACCTGTCCAAGTCCTCTATCACCGCATTCTTCAGCTCCGGCTCCATCGCCAGCGTCTCAAACGTGGAAGGATGCTCCAGGTTTATGGAGTCCCATTTCACCCCGCTGAAGCAATAGGAGGTGTTGAGAGTGTGCATCTTCAGCACGCGCTCCTCGTCTTTCATCTCCTTGGCCTTCTCCAGGATGAAGGGCAGGTAGCAGTCCAGCACCATTTCCTTGAGCTTCTTGGGGAAGCTGAGCTCGAACGAGCGCTTTTCGGATCGTACGGAGATGTTGCTGTTGGAGTGGTCGTTGGGGTTGTTCTTCTCGGATTCCGCACAGATGAATCTCCACTTGAAGCAGGCGCCGTTGAAGCAGTCGACCACCTTCTCACCTTTTTCTAAGCGGATGGTTAGTTTCTTCTCCTTGGGGCTCTTGCTGATCTTGAGCCTCTCGTTTTCGGGGCTGACGCGGGTGGAGAGGTAAGCCTCGGCGGCGTCGTAGACTTGGTTACGGGCTATGCCGGTAGACTCTTCGATGATGAGGGTGAGCGTAGGGGAGCGAGGCCTGATGAGGTAGCGGAAGGTGTTGAAAAGGTAGCCACGGATTGGGTGGGGAATGAGCTCGTTGGCCATGGAACGCAGGAGCATGATGGAGGCTGTCATGGAGGCGTAGGCTGAGAAGATTGAGGAGGGAGAAGGCATGTCTCTTGGAGAAAACATGGTGGTGTGCGGTGGCTATGGAGAATCCGAACACACACACACTACAGAGAGTTGGGAGAGCAGAGAGAAAAGAGGGACATATATGGAGTATGTTGGGATTAGAAATGTTGTATTTTGATGATCACAGCTATGGGTTTTTATTGGGAAGCAGAAGGTGCATGTATGTGTGGAAATCCTACTGTGCATGTCTTTTCCTTTTTTCCTCCTTTTTCATTCAATAATGTCATTTCCTCCTTTCTTTACATTCTTCCTACGGAGAAATCTTCTTGTGATACATCACGTAACGCTTACAGATCTATGTCACTCACCACGGACTACACTTATCTCCTCTTATTCTTAAAATTATAACCATTATATATGTAATGAGGAAGTGAGGGAGATGAATTAATGTATATGTATATATTATATATCTTATGAATAGGTTAGGTCGAGTGACCAAAGTATTGACTCAGATAGGTCGTAAATAACCTAACACATATATTTTATTTGAAATCATTATAAATCTTAATTTTTTTATTTGAAGAACATGAACAACCTTATAAAAAAATATGTTCAGGTTGCTTAAAGGTCACGATCATTAAATTAAAGCAAAACTTCCTCTTAGTTTTTTTTTTTTTTTTTTCGTTTTCTGATTTGTACCTTTTGCTAACAATCTATGATTGTGATGTCATAAATTTCTCGTGTTTTTTTCTAAAACAGATATTTGACTAAGAAATATTTTCTTAAATATACTGTTTTTGTCTACATTCCACATGAGAATCACTTCCTTATATTATAATGATTAATCTCAACTTTGAAATTAAAATAGAAACTAAGGTTAAAAGATTCATTTGAAAATCACCGTTACCACTGCAATGATGGTTTAAAATTAGTTTTTTAATCTCATGCATTTCTTATTTTCATTTGAAAAATGACACTCACACACACACACACACATATATATATATATATATTAATGAATTAAGTCTATCGATACTCAACATAAGTTTGAAGACTTACAATGTCTATGCGTATCACAAATTAAGTCTATAGTTTATAAATTATAATAACAAATACACAAGCGCGTATGTATAGTATTTTTTAAATGCTTTATTATAATTAATTAGTTAAGTATAATCAGTCAATTAAATAATTTCTATAATCCCATTAATAGTTTAACTGATTTGTCTGTGTTTAATTACCGGTAAAAATTGTTAAAACAATATTTTTATAATTTGTATGCCATAAATAATATACTGTTGAAATCCATTTTAAAAATTACAAAATTAGTTTAAATTGTTTTAACAAAATATTCAAAGATAAATGAGCATCTTAATTTGAGTGTTGTTATTTATTTTTAGGTTAAAAGATAATTTTATTCTATACCAAACTATAGAGATATTTAATTCCTTAATTTTTCAAAATCATTTATTTTTAATCCAACCATCTAAATTAAGATACTGAAAGTTAGGGTAATTAGAATTATTTTAGTATTGACTTCTCGCAGTTGAATCAACTTTGGATTATTTCTGTGATAAAAAAAATCAAATAAAATGGTTAAAGATCTCATGTTATTAGGTCACGTACAAAGTCAATATTAATATTTTCATAATCAACGTTTTAGTTTGAATGATTTGACTAAAATAAGTCATTTCAGCATTTAAAATTACTAATAAATTATAAATAAAATAATCAAAAGTATGTTTGTCAAAAAAATCATTTTTTTAACTTTATCTTTACTTATTTTATTGTTTCGACAAACATAGAATGAATGTTTCTCAGACACTATCTTCGTAATGCGACACTCTTGAAGTTTCTAAATTAATGATCAAACTAATTTTAAGAGCCTTGAAAATGATTTAATCGATATTTTTTTTACAGCAAAACACAACCTGAAAAATAAAATATACCAAGTAAAATCTATCTTATATCATCACAATCAAGTAACAATCAACCTTAATTAGTCATAAACACTAGCTAGTCATGGATTTCGTTTAGCTATATATCTTCCAGCAAAACGTTCATATTTTCTTCTGTTTCTACAGTTGTAAATGGAAATACTTCTTAAAATTGTATTACTGGTATAATATGTGGTTGTTAACTGTGCTTGATTGAAAGAATAAAATTAAGAAGATGAGAGAACAGTCACCAAAATCAGTAGCAGATTTTCTGAGCGATCTCAACCAATGTGCGAACGACACTCCCCTTGCTCCACCATCACGCCCTGTCTCATGCAGAGTTAGTGTCAGGCTACTTTGGATTTTAGTTGTTGCGTGCACCACACTTACTCCCAACTATGATTCTCTTCTGTGATTCCATGCAGATTCTACCAAGCACTTTCATGCCTCCAAAAACTTTTCGATCATAATTCACACCAGACAACATGTGCATGTCTACAACTTCCCATGCATTTCAATCCCATGAAGAATGAAGCATACACGTCTCAAAACTTTGGATCTTACACTACCTGTAACGAACTAGGCGTTGTTGTGAACACATCAAACCAATTCCAATTTCAAGCCTTAATAACCATGTTACGTACCCAATGAAATTTCAGCAAACTTTATGGCCTTTTTAATACAAGGAATCTTGTGTTTGACACGTTGATAATTCAAAATTTAATATTATTGCTAATTTATTCCGTTAACTTTATTTGGATGCTTGAGGCATCACTAGGAATTCAACTGGATGGGTATGGTACGGGTAGTAGCTTCTCCATACCCCACTGGTTGAATAAATATTAGTTCCGTATCCGTATTCATATATGTCGGGTATTTGTTATACGAATACTTACCTATTTTTTTTTATATCCACGGGTATTCACGGGTACGTGCGGATATTTATACAAATATTTTAAAAAACAAATATTTAACCATAATTAGTACTTAGATTAACAAGTTCACTTTCTCCGATTGATTCTTGAAAAACAAACAAATAAAAAATCACTAACAATTTATATTGTAATATTAAAGAAATTACTAACTTCATCGATGTCTACCTCTTGCAACATTGTATGAAGTTTCATGTTGTCCAATTTTAATCTAGAAGAGCCTGAAAACATGAAAACATAAGAAGTTCATTCAAAATTTCTAACAATCACTTAATTAAAATATCTAAGTAAAAGTGTTAATTTCATTACCTTCCATGTTGGTCCATAACCAGTCTTGGAGACACATCAATGCCTTTATAGTATACGGAAGTCATCTACTTTGATGTGGGGTAAGAATCCGAACACCATTATTGAATGAAAACTCAGAATATTTTTTACTAATATATATATATATATATATATATATATATATATAAGGGTATTTTTGTGAATTAAAATTTAGTGGGTACAGATGATATGATACCTGTACCCGCCCCGTTAACATGTGGATATCAAAAATACTCGTACCCGCGGGTAGCAGGTATCCATTTTTAATATCCGTTTCCTACCCGTTGCGGGTTTTATCATCGGATACCCACAGGTACGAATTTTTTTGACATCCCTAGACATCACTAATGTTGTATTTCAGTACACTGTTACCTTATATATGTTGGGTCTTTCGAGAGAGGATCATCCACATAAGACACTGACATCATTCTCAACCTAAAACCTTAAGACAATGGGTACACACTCGAGTCGGGTTTAACCATGGACTCTAATACCACTTGTTAAGTTTACAGAGGAAGAGGTTTCACTAGAGGATACAATATCAATGAGACCTGAACCTAACTATATAAAACATTGACACTACTCTGAACCCAAAATCTTAATATAATAGATCTGTAGGTCTTTATTTTATTATTATGCTCTAGACACACTTAGATTCCTAATAATATATATATTTAACTTTTTTGGTTGCTCGCATATGAACTAATGTCGGCGTGTTGAATTGAAAATTAGATTTTTATAATACTGAAACATGCATGACCAAACATGAGTGTGTTTTTGTTTATCTGTGATTTGTCTGCATTGAGTTGTTAAATGATAAAATGATGAAAAAAAAAAAAGAAAGGGAAAGGGGAAAGGGAGAAGAAGCATGGGTCCCTGTCCTTGTGAACTGCGACTGACTACTGTGTATTGTCCAATTCTCGATTGGTTAGCTTCCATTTTCAAGAAATAATTCCACGACGTGTCGAGTACTCAAAACACACAAATGCCTCATGAAAATGACAGCGAATGGGCTCCCAGATTTCTTAATGGACATCCTTTGTCTTCTTCCTACCAAAAGCAATGGTGCTTGCTTATGTACGAGATGCTTTATGTAATGACTCGCCTTAAATAAACAACATCACCAGGAACAAGCCCACTTCTATTCTATTCTGCCATAGTCGGCATTCCCTCTCCTCGATTTTAGTAAATACAGAAACAAAAAATAAAACTTATGTTTCATCATCATGTATCTACGTGCTATACGTGTCTTGGTACACTCTTATTATATATAGTTTCCTAAGACCCTTTGGAATTGTGAATTTGTTTATAAAGACTACACATGTGAAAGTTAGAGTAGCTAAGTAGGTTCTGAGTGGATTAATGGTAAAGTATGACTTTGAAATCTGGTTAAGGAATGGAATAATTGAAGATCAAAGATGGAGAGAGTGGTTTTGTTCCTAAAGGAATCCGCAAATTGGTAATAAGGTGGACCAGTAAATGCCATAGAGAAACACCTTTCTCTGCCTTTTGGCTAAGATCAAGTAAATGTCATGAGAAAGAGACAACTTAAAGTTGAATCAAAAGCAGATTTAGCTTCGCAACTCGTTGTCATCGTGATCCTCTCTGTTTCTTCTGCCAACAGTGATGAATCACTAATGTGAGTCACTAATGTTTGTTCTTGTAAGAAAAGCTTATCCAAATTATCTACGTCAAGACAAGGTTGTGATGAATAACGAGGAAGTAAAATCAGTATAATTTATGCTTTTTCCCTGACCACTCATCAAATCCCAAGAACTTGCCGACTACTCTGTCTTTCATTTTCGTCCCATGTCACTACGAAACAACACTTCTTTCACACGCACTTCACTTTAGTCAACATGGTTTCCATTGTTAAAAAGAATAATATATTTTATTTTAATAACAATTTAATGTATTAACTTTTTGCATTAAATGCAAAATAAATAGTGAAAAAAGATACTGCATAAATAAATAAATAAAGATTAAATTATACTTTTAGTCCCTATTTTTTAGCAAAATTTGAATTTGGTCCCTCAATTAATTTTTATCTCAATCTGGTTCCTATTTTGGGAAATTTGACCCAATCAAGTCCTTTCCGTTAGTGGTGGAGTAACGGTGTTAAATGGGGTGCCACGTGTCAGCTTCTGGATTTTTTGAATTTTTTTTATTTTTTTGAATTTTTTTTTTGAATTTTTTTTTTTATTAATTTTTTTAAAATTTTTAAAAAAATTAAAATTTTGCCACGTGTCAAGCTGACATCGTGCCACGTGGCAGTGACAGTGCCACGTGTCACTATTTGGGAGGTGTCATTTTCTCATTCTCAATTTGGTCCCTGTATTTTAT
>Ga0214542_1000293_pt1 | contig 84721 bp, 42 predicted proteins | sample CNSS1metaG_FD_160096 | JGI IMG/M metagenome (GOLD analysis project Ga0214542, IMG submission 160096) | Root nodule microbial communities from cowpea collected in UCLA plant growth center, Los Angeles, California, USA - CNSS1 | ecosystem: Host-associated > Plants > Roots > Nodule | place: USA...
ATATATATATACTGTCTCATTATATCTCTATGAAGAAAGACATTGTCTACATCTAATTGATGTAAATGTTAGTTTTTGGTTGTTGCAAGAGTAAGGAGGAGACCACCTTGTGTTTGACTTTATATACTCATTTGCAACCTATAACATAACTGAGCAAAATCCAAGGCTTTGTAAGGCTTGGATTTCGTCTTCCATGGCCTTGATCCATCCAGACTGAGTGCAAGCTTCAACATAAGATTGTGGTTCATTAGTAAAGAAAATGGCAAGAGTGAAATTTAGTTGTTTTTTAGATAAAGAATAATAGGAAAGAACAGTGGATATGGGATAAGGTGTTTTGAGATTATTTTTAAAGTGTACAAAATTGTGTGTAGAGTCAGAATAATTGACCTAATAATGATAATCTTTAAGGTAGTCTGGAATGCGTTTAGTTCTGTCAGACCTTCTGATTTGAGTGGAATTCTGGTCAACTTCTATGGTGGTCTCCAAGGGTTGCTTGAAAGCATTGGCAAAATTATTGTCAATATGTATGTCAGAATTAGTTTGGACAGTAGAAACAGTATCATTCTCAATGCCAATGTAGTCATTCTCAATGCCAATGTAGTCATAAAAATAAAGGTTAAATATGTTTTTGGTCCCTTAATTTTCAGTGAAAATTGAAATTAGTCCCTCCTCGAAACTTTAGCTCAATTTAGTCCCCCAACTTTAGAACTGCATGAATTTAGTCTTTTCAAGCAAATTTTGTTAAGTTTATTTAATATTTCAAATTTATTTCATGATAGCATTTGAGATGTTTATACCGTTTGACACATTCTTTTTTCAATATTAGCTAAGAAACGATCATGAAACACATTTGAAACATCAAATAAACTTAAAGAAATTTGGTTAAAAGGACTAAATTCACGCATTTTTGAAGTTGAGGGACTAAATTGGGTCAAAGTTTTGAAGAGGGATTAATTTCAATTTTTACTGAAAGTTGAGGGACCAAAAACATATTTAACCCTAAAAATCACTGTTGTTGGGTTCATTTGTACTGAATCCAGTTTGGTTTATGCATTCACTATTTTTGTAAAGGAAAATGTTTTCATAAAAGATTACATTTCTATTAACGAAAATTTCTCTAGTATTGATATCTAAGACAATGTAGCCTTTAATCCTAGTTTTATAACCAATGAAAATCCCTTTCTAGCCCTAGCATAAAACTTGGTCCTATTATTTTCCAAAGTAGAAGCATAACAAAGACAACAAAAAACTTTTAGATCAAGAAAAGTAGAGGGTTCATTATGAATAATTTCATAAGGACACTTATTTTTCAAAATAGGAGTAGGCAGCTTATTAATCAAATGAATGACATGAGAAATAACATATATCCAATAGGATTTATGCAAGTTATACTGAAACATAAGACTACGGGCCACATTTAGAATGTGTTGATGTTTTCGCTCAACAATGACATTCTGTTGTGGGGTTTCCACACAACTACGTTGATGAGTAATGCCAGTTTTATGGTAAATTTTAGCATAGTTAAACTCAGGCCCATTATCAGATCTTATGGTTTTAACGGTTTTCCCATACTAGTTTTTAACATAGGTAATAAAATTATGTAGTAAAGTCCTACCTTCACCTTTTGAATGCATCATAAAAGTCCAAATACGTCTGCTAAGGTCATCAACAATGCTTAGAAAATATTTATGACCATGGACAGATATGATAGACATGGGACCCCATATATCTACATGTATAAGGTCAAAAATAGCTGGAGAAGTAGTAGAACTGTGAGAAAAAGAAAGTTTTTGATGCTTAGCATAATGACATATATCACAAGCAATTTTATTCAGAGATTGTATGTAGGGAAATCTGGTACATATTTGATCAATAGTTTTGTTCCCAGGATGTCCTAGTCTAAAATGCCACAAATCAATATTATTTTTGGTACAATTTAGAGCTATACTTGTGAAAACGAAATCCTTATGATTGGTGATAGGAGATTGCAGATAGTAAAAACCATTAACGAACTCAGCATGTCCAATCACTCTCAAGGTAGAATTGCTTCGTATATGCCATGTCTTAGTAGAGAAAGTTAGAACACAATTCAAGTCTTTAATCAAGGTTTGGACAAATATCAGGCTAAAAGTGAAATCAGGGATATAGAGAACATTAAAGATAATAAAATTTTCTAAAAATTGCACTGTTCCAACAAAGTGTGCAATAACAGTGGAAGAGTTGGGTAACTTTATGCATATAGGTTTGATTATGTGAAAGGAAACAAAATGATCTTTAGTGTAAGTGACATGGTCAGTAGCACTAGTGTTAAGAATGCAAAAATGTTTACCTTGTTGGGCAACATGATTATTCACACTAGAATCCTTTCTATGCACTTGATTGACACTGTGTTCTAGTTTGTCTGTGTGCTCAATGATTTGAAGGAGTTGTTGTATCTGCTCAGGAGTAAATCCAGCAGAATAAAGTTTAGCATTCTGATTCACACTTTGTGTGGAATCCTTTTTGATGTTAAGATTGCATGTAGGTTGATTGTTGCCTTCCTTTTCTTGGTTAGCAATATCCTATCTTTGTTTAATCCAGGGTGGATACCCATGTTTGGAGTAGCATTCGTCAATTGTGTGGTTCATCTTATGGCAATAGGAACATTACTTTCTAGGATTGGGATTTCTCCCTCTCCCTTTGTTCTGTCCTCTCCAGCCATTTCCATGTCCCTATGGTCTCCAATTGCCATGTTCAGATTGCTTGCTGCCATTTTGATCTTGTTGTCTCCAACCATTCTGTCTGTTACCAACATTAACAGTCTTATTTTCACTATTGTACCCAGGGTTCCCAGAAATATGTCTTTCTTGTTGTATTATAAGGGAGAAAACACGATTGATGTTAGGGAGAGATTCCATCAACAATATTTGAGTCCTCACATGATTATAGTTATCATCATGGTTATCAAACTCGCGAGTTAACTCGCTAACTCGGATGAGTTTAGGATCCTACACCTGGCTTCCGAGTTAACTCGAAAGCAAACTCGTTTTTGAAGTAAAATCAATGGAATCGGAAGTGGGATCGTTAAACTTACGTAAAATCGCGAGTTTGCAACGTGTGAGCGAGTTCGAATGACTGAAAAATTAAATGAAAACGAGGTCGTTTTAGGGGGGAGAATTGACATTATTTTTTGCAATTTAAGGTTCTTCCATTTTGATTTCAGTCGCGTTTGTGTTGTCGAACCTCTTTCCAACAACATAAGAAATTGTTGCCATTGGTTTCTAGAAATACTCTCTGATCATCTCCAGAAATATTTATCACTTAATAATCTAAGCCCTATTCAAAGAGCTATCTTTCTCTTTTTGAGAAAGAATTGACATAGGACTAGGAAGCAGAACAACGAAGGGATCAATAGATTAATCTTTGTTTGAGTAGCTTTAAACTCTAAACTCAGAGTTTTTATATTTATGACATTATGTATTTTCTTTTTTCAACATTATGTATTTTTTATATATTTACATTGTAATTGTTAATACTTTATCAAATCATCAATAAAATTAATTTTGGTTAATTTTTGTGTACTTTACAAATTTACATATTTTATTTATTTATTATTATAAAGAAAATTTCATTAATTAATAAATTATAAATGCTCCAAAAAATAATAGACCGTAATAGAAGAGGTTAAAACCCTCCACAACATAACCTCTTGAATATAACTTGGATACTAGGAGTTACTCAAAACCTCCACAAATAGCTTGTGGCAACTCTAACTGTGGAGGTTTAAAAAACTCCCCGCAGAGGGTGAAAACCTCCATAGATCGAAAAAAAACCTCCACTGAATAATAATTCTTTTTGTAGTGAATTCTTCCCACAAAATTTTCAAATTTGTGAAAAACCAAGTTATGTTCTTTTCACCTTGATGAATAGAGTAGATTTCTTGCAATAGGTCAGAAATTTTGAAGTAATCTCCCTTAGAAAATCTCTCTTTTAACTCATCCCAAAATCCTTGGCACTCTCAACGTAAATCACACTCTTAACTATGTGTGGAGATAAAGTCTTGGTGATCCAAGACAGAACCGTCATGTTGGCTTTTTCCCATGCATCATACATGGGATCTTCCCTATTAGGAACCTTGATACTGCTATCCACGAATTTGATTTTGTTTGTGGAGACAAGACCACATTTCAAACTTCGACTCCAAGAAAAGTAATTTGTCTCAATGAGCAGCTGACTAACAAGAACTAAACCATGATTTTCTCCTGGATGCAAGTAATAGGGACTGCAAGGATTTCAAATCAGATATGCTACCTTTTTCAGTGTAGAATCTTGATCTTTGTCACTGTTATCTGCCATTGTTCAAGAAAGTAGCAAGATTACAAGAAGGGAAAAGAAAAAGCAGCGGAAAGCAGGACAGGTCATGAACCTACTCTAATGCCAGGGTTTGGCAGAGGCTCAAGAAGAACCCTAGGGTTGGGGTTTCCCTCCATGAAACCAGGTGGAATAGTGCAGGAGATTCACTGTAGCGAGAAGAGAAGAGCTAGAATCGAAGATTGGTTGAGGCAAACATGTAAGATCTGAAAACCTTTGTTCATTGATTGAAAGCAGAACTAAAAACTTGTGTATTTACAAGAGAAAGAGATATTTTTATAAGAGAAAGGAAACCTATCTTAAATAGGTTTTGATCTAGCAGAAGGTAACCACAGAAGGATTACTTTTAACAAACCCTAACCTACTCTAACAAATTTCTCAAAATAAATGCCACTATATACAAATTTAATTTAACATCCTCCCTCCAAAAAAAAAAAATAACTATAATTGAAAATTGAATTAAACCAATTGATTATATTTTTACAAACAAATAAAACTAGTATCATTTTTTCATTCGGAGGGATATATTATGTCCATTAAATAAAATCGTAAAATATAAATATAAATATTGGTATAATTGTTTAAGATTAATGAAAGAGTTATATAGTTACTAAAAAAAATATTATTACAAACTAAAAGAAAGAACCCCTATGAATAAAATTGGGGAATCTGATTTTGTTAGTTGTCTTTTCTCTAAAGATAGTTTATCTTTGTCTATATTTTAAGGATAATTTTAATTTTATTATAATAATGTGTGTACTTTGATTATAATTGTATATTTTTGATATTGTACTCTAATTATATTGTGATATTGTACTGTTGCACTCTGAATGATTATAATTTGCTTTTAGTGTCTTGTTTAATATATATAATATCAATTCTAATCTAATGTGAGAATTAGTTCGATAACAACGAAACTACTTCCTAAATCAAAGTTCAATTGATGCTAGGAAACCAATTTTGAACAAGTCTTGGACTATGTATGTTGGCTCATAATTTCATGTGCAACATGAATTATGTACACCAATTTGGTCAGTAACCCAAATGGCGTACAAGTCAAAAGTTAAAAATGCCTTTGTGATATGTTTTCCAAAGAAAGGGTGAAACGAACCAAATGTACCTAGACTGGATATGAAGCATCGAGCGAAATTTTGAAATATTGGGATTTTGAGACGTCCAAAGAAAGATCATCCCAAAATAAAGTGAATTGGTCTTTAGGTAGAGGTGGACTGTTGCACTGGATGGTTTTTTCAAATTTTAGCAAGCAATTATTCATGTAGAGAACACAAAGCTCTAGCAAGAGTAAACCCTGGTTGCCTTCTGGGATCTATCGAGGAGGAGGTCCTAGTAAAGCGGATACAAGAACTCTGGGATCACATTTTCGCTCTGGAAGAACAAAAAGGGCTCTGATTCGAGAGCGTGAATTGCTACTTATTGACCCAAATCTCACTTAGACATAGCAATGGGCCTAATAAGTATACTTTATAAATTATGTACACTTTATTACATGTTATTGGATTCATTTTTTAAGATATATTGTTCTTAAATATACAACTTCTTTTAGGAACGTAAATATAGTCAACCTGCTAAGTCTAGTGTTGTTAAATATCGATCATGGCAGCACCATGGCAGAAACCGGTAATGGTTTTCCGGCATGCTGCCACAATAAGGCGGAGGCAAATCAGATTTTCGATGACGGCCCATGGCGGCCACTTTTAACATGGCTGGTGGTGGTGGCATTGCGGCTGAGGCGAAAAAATCAGAATGGAAAAACAAAAAAATGAGATCTTGAGAGTATAGGAGAAGAAATATGCAGAACGACACCTCTGCATGGTGAGTGAGAGAAGCGGAAGAAAGAAGATTAGAAACCCTAATTTAATTCACCTCTCTCGTGGTCATTGGGCCTGGCCCACTAAAGTGTTTATTTAAACATTGTGAACATGCTGATCTTCTTTTATCCTATTTTATTGTTTTTACCAAATTACTGCAACAGCCACACAACCACACAGTAGTAAACTTTCCTTTCACCTTAAGTTTTTTATATTTTAAGGAAATCAAACCACATTCTTCACGTTACTGCACCAGACCATTTGCATCTGCTGTAACTGCACCTGCTGTCACAGTCAGCCACTATCGCTGCTGGTTCCCACCACTGACCACCGCTAGCCACTACCGTTAACCACCACTACCGTTAACCACCACCACCGACTACCGCTGCCGCCGCCAAGTCTATTTTTTTTTTATTTTTTTTCTACTTTAACTATAATTATTTTGCAAAAAATATACTTGTTTCTAGTCACAATAATGGCCAATGATTAAGATACTTCAAGAACATCTCATAGAAGTGACTCCGGTTGGAAACATTGTCATTCAATGGATGAATCAAATTTAAATACAACTGTTTGTAATTATTGTGGGAAAGTTATGAAAGGAGGAGTTACTAGCGCAAAAGAACATTTAATGGCAAAGAAGGGCAATGTTGCTGCTTGCACCAAGACTCCAAAAAATGTGAGAGAAGAACTTTGAAAATTATATAAAGAAAAAATAGATAGCTCCTCTATCAATCCTAGATATAATGCAACCAATGATAACCATGAGATTGAAGATGAAGTTGAAATTTCCACGGCTAGCAATGATAAAGGGAGAAATAGCGGTGGAAGGAAAGGACCAATGGATATGTTCTGCAGAAATCCAGCCACTGCGATAAAGAAGAGAAAAAAAAGGAAAAACTAAGGCAAGCTAACATCAAAGAGGCATGTGACAAAAATTTAAAGGCCTTGGTTCGATTCTGGTACCAAGCAGGCTTGCCATTCAACCTTGTGAAATTGAAAACTTTTCAAGATATGATTGATGCCATAGGTGCTTATGGACCCAATTTACCCGCGCCTAGTTATTATGAAATCAGAGTTCCACTTCTCAACAAGGAAGTTGATTACACTGAAAAGTTGTTGCAAGATCATAAATTGCAGTGGAGCAAACATGGTTGCTCTATTATGTCAGATGCATGGACTGACCGAAAGTAACGATGCTTGATTAACTTTTTGGTTAGCTCCCCTACAGGGACAATGTTTGTCAAGTCCATTGATGGTTCAAACTTTGTGAAGACAAGAGAAAAATTATTTTAGATGCTTGATTCCCTTGTGGAGGAAATTGGAGAAGAAAATGTTGTTTAAGTTATAACAGATAATGGGAGCAATTATGTGTTGGCTGGTAAGTTGTTAGAAGAGAAAAGACCCCATCTCTATTGGACTCCTTGTGCTGTCCATTGTATAGATTTGATGCTTGAAGATATCAGAAAACTTCCTTCTATAAAGAAGACAATTCAAAGAGGAATTAGTCTTGTTGGCTTTATCTATAGCCATTCTAGTACCTTGAGTTTGTTGAGACAATTTACAAATAAGAGGGAATTAGTAAGACATGTTGTTACAAGGTTTGCTACCTCCTATTTATCATTACAAAGGTTGCATCAAGATAAGGGAAGTTTGAGAAAGATGTTCGCTTCTGATGAATGGAGCAATAACAAGCTATTTAAGGAAGCCAAGGGGAGGGAGGCTACAAAAATTGTTCTTATGCCTTCATTTTGGAATCAAGTAGTATTTACTCTCAAAGTCATGGCTCCTTTTGCTCATGTGCTTCGTTTAGTGGATGGGAAAGAAAAACAGCTATGGTTATATATATGAAGCAATGGAGAAAGCCAATGAAATAATAGTGAAGTCATTCAACGAGGATGAAAGTAAATACAATGATAGATTAATAATTATTGATAATAGATGGACATGCCAACTTCATCGCCCATTGCATGTTATTGGTCACTTTTTGAACCCAGAGTTATTTATTCCAACCCAAACATCGAATATGATTTGGAAGTTACAAATGGATTATATGATTGCATCAGGAGGTTAGTGCCAAGTAAAGACGTGCAACAAAAATTTTTAACTGAGTTGCCTCTTTATAAGATTGCAAATGGACTCTTTGGTGATGATTTTGCTAAAGAATCAAGGAAAACCACAACCCCAGGTGAGACACTTAAACACTTTTTAAATTGCGCTAATATATAATGGTTACATTCTAAGTTACTTTCTTTGCTTGCGTAGCTCAATGGTGGAAGAATTATGGTCATGCAACTCCCAACTTACAAAAGCTAGCAATCAAGATTTTAAGTTTAACATGTAGTTCATCGGGATATGAGCGGAATTTGAGTGTTTTTGAGCAAGTAATAAGACATGAATCATTTCATTATTATCTTATTTGTAGAGTTTAGAAAGAAATTAATTCACATATTACTTATTCATAATGCAGATTCATTCAAAGAAAAGGAATAGGTTGGACCACAAAAGGTTGCATGATTTGGTTTACATAAAGTATAAATAACAACTTGCTCAAAGATATGATATTAGGGATGAAAATAGACCCTATTCTATGAATGACATTAATGAATGTAATGAGTGGTTAGTGGGAGAAGTTCATGATGAAAGTAATAATGAAGAAGGGGTAATGAGTTGGTTTTTGAGGATGATCCCACTCTTAATTGGTCAACTGTTTATGAAGCTTCAGGTATTGGAGAACTAGTAGTTTATACGAGGAGACAAACAACTAATTAAAGGAAGCAACCATCAAGTGGTGGTATTGTTATTGGATCTTCACATGCTTCTAAGAAAGGTCCAGGTTCAACTCCAACTCCAACACAAACTAAGAAGAGTAAAGAAAAGACTCAATGTCAGGTTCAAAATGAATTGCATGATAGCTCTGATTCCGAGTTTGAAAAATTACTTAACTTTGACAAGAGTCTCTCAGGAGGGGAAAATGAGGGATATGCCCCACTGGATGATGACATTGAAGACAATTATGTTGGAATTGAAGAAGAATATGATGATTAGAAAGAAACTCAATACATTTATTTTATGATTTCTTGTTATTTTATGTTTTGAACTTTAAATTTGTGGTGTTTTGATATGATTTTATTAGTAATTCAATTTTTAAACATAATATCATTACTTTTTTCATAAAATTATATGTGGTGGTATTATATTTCTTTTACCGCAATATTTCCACCATAACCCGTTATAGTTTCCATTATAATTGGTTAAGTCAGATAAACTATTTCTCACCACTCACACCAAGAACGGTGGGTTGGTAGATGGTCGTTCATGTGAGGCTTATGTAAGTTATTATTATAATTTAGTTACTTTACTTATTTCTTTAATATTAATTCCTAACTATTACAACTTCTAATATTTATTAGCAAAACTACCATGAGCGATTGAGGGTCATCCAAGCAGACAATTTTGAAGGATCAACTTCTGAACTCTAGTAAATAAGTGCAGCAACAAAGACTCAATGTTGGAAGGATGCCGCTAGAGGCAATAGTAAAGGTAAAGTTTATGGAACTGTGGACTTGGCTTCCAACATCTGCCACAAAGTGTCATCCCTCACTTAACCCTCCTTATTAGTTGTTATCATTTACTAGACTAACTATTGTGCTAAGATGAATGATTGCGTCAAGAGTTTAAGAAAGCAAAAGAATTGCCTGATGTGGCAATTCATAAGTACACACAAGTGAAGAACACACTGAGATTGATCCAACAACAATTCACAATGATGAGGGACCCAAATGTTCGTGACACTTCAACAAGTACAAGTCAGGTTCACCCTTATTATGCTGAAGACTGTGATGACAAGCCACTTTCTTGAAGTTTACCTGTAGTGTAAGATAAATTATTTCTTATTTAGATAATTTTGGTAACAATTTGGATTCTATATTTACATCTCGTCTATTGTGTTTATTCTAATTATTTTCATTACTTTTGTGGCTATTTCAACTCACCGGTCACTATGTTGTTCTGCCCAAAGCAATCTACCTTTTTTGTTCTTATTTCATGTAATATTTATCAATAAAATGTACATTTGGATAATGAAATTTCATTCTATTCCAATTTCAATTATAAGACAAGACTTAAATTATATTAGTAGTTTTTTGGATTAAGTGTTTTCCTATTTAGAAACATATATTTGCATTGTAATCTAAAATATGTTGTGGTTGGATATGAATTTAGTTTGGTATGATTTGAAATTCTGTTTTGTGGCCATTTGAAATAATTTGTGATCTCACATCAGGTGACTATTTGAAATGTTCGCGTGCATTTTACTGCAACGCCAATCCATGCTTTTGTTGTAGTGCACATTATTATTTTTGCAAATTTTGAACATTATCCGTTGATAAGAAATAATCATCAAATAACCATAAAGGCATTTCCATAATTCTATTATTAGGTTACATTTGCAAAATTTAATGTGAAAGTGGATATGACCATCACTTCTAATTTCCTGACATTTACCAAGCATCATTGCTTGTGACTGTAATATGCTTGTCTGGTTTACAACCAGAGGACTTTCAGCCCTTAAATTAAGTGACAGAAACCTGCAGTAGTTCTTTGGCAATCTTGATGCATTCTGTCATGGGGCAATTTGTCTTGATTGCATTTGTTGCAATGTGAGACCTGCTGGCAGCATAACCCTTCTGCAGTAAACAACATTAAAAACTTCTTAGTAACTATCTGGTTTCTGGAGCTCTATTTGGAGTCAGCATGAACAATGTATGATCTCATTATCTCATCTAACCAAAGAAAGTTATCAAACAGACATTGATTTTGATATGTTGTTAAGTATTGAAAGAGATTAAAGAGTGTGTTAAACTTTTTAGCTTTTAACCTCTTTTAATGCATCTTTTTCCTATAAAAAAAATCCAATAAGGGAAAGAATATACTCATGATACATAATAAAAGGTAAAACCCTTTCGTTTTATATTTTGGTAAACCATACACCAGGAAGCCAATCAGTTTTACTGAATAAGTAAAGTTTTGGGCATTTGCCTAAAGGGGGCGTGTTGACCTGTGATGTGAACATTGTTAAGCCGTAAATGATGTCATGGCTTAACATAGAAGTTTAATTAGTCATATTTGAATCAATATAAGTAAAAAGACTATCTATTTAAGCATCATTGATCAATAATAATGTTTCAGCAATTTTGAGAAAGATCTGAACTAAATTTGTGGCTAAGAAAAATCTTCCAAACATTATATACTCAATAAAGTACACAGTTATCATTATTTTTTCTAGATAAGTTAAGAGTACCTGGTGCATGGCGCTCATCAATGCCTTCAAAGGTGGAGAATTGATTTTTGCACGGCTAGCCATCTGCATAAACACACAAAAACCAGTATAAGCCATTCTTCTAACAGAGTAGCTAACATGATTTTACATTGCAACAAAGATATAATTTGAATAAGAAGCACCTCATCCAACTTGATGTACCCAAATGGCAACTTGGGGTCACTTTCATCCATCATCACTCTTATAAGCTTTTCAAGGTTGTCTTTACCATCACAGCCTATCCATCCCCACTGCTTGGCCAGATTTAGCATGTCCATAAGATAGGCACCATCATGAAGAGGTCCCGTCCAAAGAGGCCCTGATACCACAAGGGAGTTTGAAACCTGAAAAGCAAATTAAAACAGGAAATAATTTATGCACTCATATGAAGTAACATTTTTCTGCAATTTGATCTCCAGAAAATATAAACCACACAACACAACAAAGTTTGAATGGTTTTCCTCATTCCTGTTCCATAACCCATTCCTTAACATGTGTGAATAATAAAGGAATCCAAAAGGGAGGGGGTTACATCTTAGCTCTATTACATTATAAATTACTTTTCAAAAGAAGGAAAAAGAAACGAAAACACTCAGAATTGATTATTCCTTATGCAGTAACTGTTTAAATAGGAGTTTGAGACTAAAAAATAGAGATAAATAAAATATCATATAATTCTGAGAAGGATTTTCTGACAATGTTCCTTGACAGCCCAAGTTAAACTCACAAATATGAACAAACCTCAATGGTGAAGTCTCAAACAAACAAGACCATACCTGTGGCACGCTGCACGAGCAACTTATCTGACCAAGTTGATCCCAAGAAAACTCATGGGAATTTCCACATTGCTGGCAGTAACCAATGTAACCATAATGCCTATAAGAGTCACAAAAGTAGTAAATACAAGAGTAAAAAACATAGCAATTAAACGAGAACACACACACACACAAAAGAAAAGAAAAGCTAAGGTTAACGCAGACACAATGATACAATACCTAGTGTCATGAATCTTTCCACGATTCAATCTGAGCAAGACTCGAAAAACAGGTCCATGAAAAGCATAGTAAGAAAACAAGGGTGTGATATGATACCCCAAAACTGCAGCCTCCCTGGTAACCCCACCTATAAGCATTCGCAAACCAATCTCGTTCGAATACGGCATAGGGCGCACATAAGCTCCATATGCAGCTAAAGAACTGCGGAAAAGTAGAAAATTAATTAACCACTTGGGGGATCTAATCTAAATCCATTACAACAGAACATGCAAATAAACAATCACTTAGTGACCATATATAAACACAGAGCAAAAGAATGAAAAGGATTCTTACTGATGAGGACGGTGGCCACCAGATGAGAAGCCATCAGTGGAAGTAACATAGAGCAAGCCACCGAATTTCAAAGTACTAATGGCAGACCTCAAGAACGAAGAGTCACTCCCAAAAGAATCAACATCAATAAAATCAAATAAACTCTTCTGCAAATAATAATCAGTCATAACCCTATTAGCTTCCAAATGAGTAACCACCCATCTCCCCTCCTCTTCGGAGGAAACTCTCGACAAATTCTCTACAATGGTGCTTCCATAATTCTCATTCCCATCATTTGCCGCAACAAAGTCCGCTCCAGCCTCGGCCAAGTACCGAAGTGACCGAATTCCACATCCACACAATGCGTCCAGAACGCGCAATCTTCCGTTACCCCTCTTGTGTAAAGAAGCGGCCAAAACGCCGAGGTCTCGGCCGGTGGCACTTTCCTCGCGAAAAAACGCATCTCCTGGGCTAAACTCCAAACCCCTTTCAATGAGGTAACTCCTCTCGCGGGTTTTCTGCGGAAAGACGGGAACTTTAGCGCTGTCGCACTTAATACCAGAGAAGGAGTTATTTGGAAAATACAAGCGAGGTGACGAAAGAGTTTGACAAGGAGAAGAAAGAATAAATAACATGTCGAAGATTACGCTTGAAAGAAATGTAACAGTCCAAATGGTCTTAAGTCAAGTGATGAAAAATTAAGACCCTGAGAAATGATGCTTGTGTGGCAATAACGGATCGAGTCCAGACTTTGCTTGTCAAATACAAGTGGTTTTATTTTTTATTTACTATATTTTTTTTTGTATATATAAAGAGCGAAGATCACGTTTCCTAGAACAGCAGAGTTAGCAGCTTCTAACGTCATGGACCACTGTGTCAGTGACTGACAGGGTGGGAGTTTCTTTAGAATTTTAACTGGTGTGAACGTTGGAAATGAGGTTCAGAGCTTGTGACCATGCTGCATTCGAGGCAAAAGCTATAAACTTTCTTCAGTTTCTGTAATAAATTTCGTTTCCCTTTAACCTCTGTTGGTGTGGGTGATAATTATTGAGGTATTCTGTGACTCAAAAGTACTATTTTCTTGAGTCATCCGTTTTTTGTCCATCTTTGTTCAATGTACATTCTTCACGATCCTCCTGTGACTGAATTGTTGAGTTCTTGAACGTTTTCTGCAAAAGGAACTGATCTTCTGGTGTTAATTTCTTGTGTTCTTCCTTTGAATACGTGTGCTGAATTTGATTTTCTGTGGATAATCAGTTATCTGTGTCTTGTTTGTGAACTGTTGCATGCTGTTACATCTTGTTTTATCCATGCTGCCAACCTTTGCCTAAGGAAATGAGACTTGGTTGTTGTTATTGTTCCTTAGGATAAATGAATATCAAATGTTTATGAACTGATGATGATTTGATAGATTTGCATGGCCAGATGTGAAGCTCTTGAAATGAATTGGTTAAAGTTTTCTACACAACATTAGCCCTGAAAATTTTGTTAGTGTCTCAAAAGCAGTGGCTGATATATACGAAGACAAAGTGCTTCAAAAATTTAGTAAGGAACCTAAATGCAAAATATGTCTTCAGTTAACAATTATTATCCTGCAACATTGGCTTGTTTATTTTAAATATAACTAGGTACAAATGCCCAATATTTAATCCTAGATTCACCAAAATGCAATTTGCCTAATTGTCTAGGTTTTCAGGAATGCAGTTCTCCTATAAGAAGATATTAGTTTTATGGACCAATTTTCTGTTTTACATGCAATCACTGAAGTTAATTGCCTAGATGTTGTGTTTGTGTTGTTGTCTAGGTTTTTATTTTGCTGGAGATCTGAGTTATAATATCTGCAGCTATGGATGATAAGAAAGAAAATTTGCTACCATCCCCACCTAGCCAGCTGTTATCAATTGATGAGGAAATTTGGAAGATGGCTGAAGAGAGGGCCCAAGAGATACTATGGATAATTGAACCAAATGTATTATCTGAGGAGAACAGAAAGGATGTTATTGATTATGTTCGGAAGCTGATAGGAGATTACTATGGAGCACATGTTAGAATCTAATAATCATGTTTATAATTTTTTTTTATTTTGTGGCATTGGTTTTCTACATTTGGTCTTTTCTTCGTTTACTGAAGTTGCTTTCTTCCTCTCATAATTAGTTGTCTGCTCTTGAATGTTTGCTGCTTTATAAATGATCTGCAGATAATTAGATCCGTTTTTGATGTATGCTGCTATGAATGTTCTTTGATTTCTGTTTAGAAATTATTGGTGCAAAACCCTTTTCCTTTTTCTATATGTATACTTTCCTTTTAAGAGCAGCTACATTCAAATATGATTTTAGATATGCAGATAATAAAACTTTTCCAATTCAAGATCAAATTTACAGAATATTTTTAAACCTTGATTGTCACTTTAAACTTTGAAAGCTTTTTGCTGCAAATAGAAAGTTCACTTAATTATTTTATGCCACTACAGAAGTGATTGTAAATGAATTTTTTACCTCTTTGTGGACCTCCTACAGGTCTTGGCATTCGGTTCTGTTCCACTAAAAACCTACCTTCCTGATGGAGATATTGACTTAACAGCACTTAGTCGCGAAGATACAGAGGAGGATTTGGCCATAACAGTGTGCAGTATACTTGAAAAAGAAGATGACCCTGAATACCAAATAAAAGACATACAACATATACCTGCACAGGTTTAGAAACAAAATTTTCTATTTCAACTGTTATCATTATCTTCCTGTTTTGTTTTTTTTTTTTTCAAAATGAATATGTTTATGTGTTTGACATGATTAGACAGGAGTGTTTTACAATTTTTTTGTCAAAGGATATCTGTCAACTTCATGGACTTCCTGTTTATGTTTTGATGATGAGCTGCAGGTCCAGCTTGTGAAATGTACGGTGAAAAATATACCAGTTGATATCTCTTTCAACCAGATGATTGGATTCTATACTATAAAATTTTTGGACCAGGTATTTGATTTCAATAATATTTGCACCTAATTGGGTGTTCTCTGATAGTTAAGTGTAACCAAAAAATACTTGTTAGTTAAGTATACATTTATCTGTGATTAGTCTTAGTTGTGCTTATGAAAATATATGTAGTGTTAGAACTATCATTTATATCAAATTTATCATTTAATATATTGGTACTGCACTTTTAGATGTTTCAGATGTCATGTAGACATTTTGAACTCATTTTCCTGTTACGTTTTTACATACCTGCTTGGCTTCTCCTTCTACTACAGTGTGTGTGTGCTATACATTCTTAGATATGTTTCCGAGGTCCTGCAGAGTCAAAAACTGTGTGAATGATCATGTAGAGAACACCTTAAAAAATCTGTCTCCATTTTAAGTTAATGTCTTATTTACTCAGTCCCTTTCCATTTTCTTGATACAAGTGTTGCCAATTCTATCTCTTCCTCCATAGTTCATCTATTTCTGATTGAAATTATATTTTTCATTCAGTTTCTATTTTGGTTCTGCTAAATTTTCTTGTTGGAAATAAATTTTTAGGTTGACCAGCTTGTGGGAAAGAACCATCTTTTCAAACGCAGTATCATCTTAATCAAAGCTTGGTGCTATTATGAAAGCCGAATTCTTGGTGCACACCATGGACTGTTATCAACGTATGCGATAGAAATATTGGTCTTGTATATCATCAATCGTTTTCATTCGTCACTGCGTGGTCCTCTAGAGGTGAGTCATGTCTTCCATCAATAACATTCTTAGGACCCTTTCAGCATTTGTAGTTAAATCTACCTGAAGAATAAAACCACTGAATCGCCGCTATTAGCAGGTTCTATACATATTCTTGGACTACTACGGCTCATTTGACTGGGACCACAATTATGCTAGTATATGGGGTCCAAAAGCCTTATCCTCGCTTCCAGAAATTCTTGGTAAGTGTTAAGTTGCGATGCAATGTATTTTTATTGTTCAGTCCTTGATGTATCCCAACTTGGTTGCTGCAGAAACACCAGAATGTGAACAGAGTGGATTCTTGCTCCAGAAAGAGTTTCTCAAAAACTTCAGGGATATGTGCTCTTCTAGCATAAGAGCATCTGAGACAGTGACTCCTGAATTTCCCGTTAAGCTCATGAACATCTTGGATCCTCTTAGAAATGATAACAACGTTGGTCGTTGTGTCAACTATGGTAATTTTGCCCACTTAAGCATCAATGGCTAAAGTTCATCATGTTTTGTACTTCATTTTCTTTATACCTTTAATACTTCATACGTATACATGGCGTTTGAAATTTGTAATGGTTATTTGCAGCCAATTTACATCGAATAAGATTAGCTCTTTCCTATGGTGCTAGAAGGCTGAAGCAGGTCCTCACACTTCCAGGAGGAAACATGGGTTCAGCACTTGAGAAGTTTTTCTTCTGTACTTTGGAAAGGAATGGGAAAGGAGAAAGGGCAGATGTTGATGTTCCTGTTTGTCCATTTGGTACTGGAAGATCTGAAGGGTCTGTTCTGGATGGAGACTATGCCAGTTACTGTTTTGACTCACAATATGATCAGCTATATCCCAATAATTCCATGCCAGTAACAACTGTGCATTCCAATTCTCCATCTTCACCTTCTCACGATGACATGCTTGCCCCATCAACCCAGCAAAACTGGAGCGAAGGTGATTTCCTGACATCACAGCAAAACTGGAGCATGATTTATCAAAGTGGTAGCAATGTATACATCCCAGCACAGACACTGTATCATCCAGCTTACACCATTGATGAAGTAGTAAAATCCCGAGGAACAGGCACATATATACCTGACTTGGTATGTTGTGTTTTTTATCAAACCCAATCTATTTATATTATGATAGCACACAGTATACAGTATATAGTATATGATCCTAAAATGGTTGAATCTTGCAGAACTATAACTCCTACTGGGATATACGCGCAAATGAGAACAGGCCAAGGAAAATTCCCATTGTAAAGAACAATGAATATCCAAGATCACCTCCTACAGTAGAGGTTCATTCTGAGATAAATTTGAATGCTGATTCAACGCCGTTTGAGTTCACAAAAGAAGACTTCCCTCTTCTTCCAGGCATTCCCAAGGCTAAACTTCCAAAACAAGCACAAGCGTCTGCTCCATTAGCAAAGGCATGTTCTAAGACAGACAAGGGTGGTAATTCGATGTTGTCTGAGCTCTCAAGTGCAGATTTGTCCCCCCTTCTTCCATGCGTTCGCAAGGGTAGATCACTAACACAAGCCCGAGACTCTACTCCATTGGAAAATGTTCATACTGTGACGGATATTGGTAGCAATTCGCAGCCTTTTGAGCTCTCAAAAGAAGATTTTCCCCTTCTTCCAAAGGTTTGTTCTGAGACACACAAGGATGGGAAGACAAAGTCGTTTGAGCTCTCAAAGAAAGATTTTCCTCTTCTTCGATCTTCAGTGAAGACTGTCCCATCAGAGTCTGCAAAGTTGACCAAGCAAGGTAAGAGTTTCCCATCGTCTACCCTGAAAAATATGGAGTTTGGAACTTTCAAGTATCCACAATCACTGAAGGGACAAGGTTTGCCAACAAAGAGTAAGAAAGAAGATTGTGGTGTTTCATTATCTCAAAAAACTGTTATGGTATTCCCTAAGGTGGCAAGTGAGAGGAAAGAGGAATCTCCCCAGAAGATGGATTGACCTTGTTAACATGGATTTGCAGAGTTGTAATATGTGGCCATGTTCTAGTATAATAGCTTTAAAATTATAGTCAATTTTTAACTTTTTTTTTTCTTTTAACAGTTATAAATGTGGGAGAATATAGAATTAGTTGCTGGTCTCAAACCTCGTAGGAACAAATAATTGGTTGGGATGCTAAGCAGTTCTGTTCTTGTTCTGCATTGGTCGGAATAGTAATAGTTTATAGGGACAGATTGATTTCTCCGTTGGGATGAACTTGTACATTAATATTAGTAGTAAACCTTATGATGTTTTATGGGTCAGTACTTATGGCTGAGTTTGAATTAGTAGTAAAAATGAACTGAAACGTTTTGGAATAAAAATGTTTTAAAACCGATAAAATGTTTACAAAAAGAAAAAAACAATTTTGTAAGAATTTGTTTTATGCTTAATTACTCCGAATATACCCAGTTTGGTTCCAAAATTTCAAAATAATACATCAATGTAATACATTTGTTAAGTTTTTACAAACGCAGTTAACGTGTCACGTGTCAGCATCTGGTTTTTTTAATTTTTTTAAAATTTTTACCCACATATATTTATTTTTTTCAATTTTATCTGAATATTTTTTTACAAAATAGATAAATATTGTGTCTCTTTTAAGACCAAATTTATTATTTATATAAATGTTCTATTTATATTTGTTATTAAAAATGACTTATTAAATTAAGTATTGAAAATTATATTAAAGTTAATGATAAAAGTCATGAATAACAAATTTACCAAAAGTTTGTTATTCATGAGTATAACAAATATCAATGTAACAAAACTTAAATATGTTATTGATGACTTTTATCGTTAACTTTAATATAAATTTCAATACTTAATTTTATAAGTCATTTTTAGTAACAAATATCAATATAATATTTATATAAATAATAACTTTTGTAATAAAAGAGAGATAATATTTCTCTATTTTGAAAAAAAAAATATTTGAAATAAATTCAAACAAATATAGTGAGGATTAAATTGAAACAAATAAACATATATGATACTAAATTGAAATAAATAGACATATGTGAGGACTAAACTGAAATCAAGACAATGACAATTGGCAAGTATCTTACCACGTGTCACTAACAATGTCACATGTCACATCAAGGATTTGACACGTCACAATTTAAAAAAAAAAATTCAAAAAAAAATTAAAAGAAAATTAAAAAATTAAAAGAATCCGAGACTGACACATTGTTAACTGTGTTTGCGAAAACTTAACGGAGTGTACTACATTGATACACACTCACGAATTTGAATACTAAATTGAAACAAACTTAAAAGTAGATACCATTTTAAAATTTTAGAACCAAATATGTTCCGAATAATTAAGTTTTTTTAATAAATATCTTGGACAATGTTTTGTTGGAAAATACTTCACTTTAAAATTATCTTAAATCCCCTATACACTAGATCCCTAGAGGGCGCGTATACAGTGGGGCTCCGTTGCGGAGATAGTGAGAGGAGTGGATTTTGTATTCGAGATTGATAGTGAGAGAATTTGTTTGTCAAAATCTCACTTTCCGGGAGAGAATACACCCGCTGGAAAGGAATAGATGATTTGCAGCATATGGGAACTCACATTAACCTAATTCAAATTAATTACATTTATTTCAAATTAATTACATTTATTTCAAATTAATTTAATATTTAAATACATAATTATAATCTTATAATTTTATTTAATAAAATATATTTTTTATTCATTATACTTGCAAATATTTCATAAATGTTTTCTTCACTTTCAAGATTCTTTTCCTCTAAACATTTAAGCCATGTTCGAATGTGTGGATGGTGCTCTGTAGATGAATGTGGTATAATGGATTTGCGGGTTTACTTACGTTTTTTTAGCTCATTTGGTTGGAGGGAAAGCGTTGATTTGATAAATAGGCAGAGTAACCCATCTCATCAAGGAAGAGAAGATTTGAGTGAATGAAGTATCATTTTATGATTTTGTCCCTGGCATTAAACTTAAACTTTAATGTGAGAGTGTTGTGTGTTGTGTGAAGTGTGTGAGAGTGACGAGGCACTGGTTAGTTAACTGGTGTTGGTGTGTGTTGTGTGGAGTGTGTGAGAGTTAGAGATATCAACGAGGCGGGTAGGATACGGATAATAACTCTTTTGTACCTTACTCGTTGGATAAATATTCGTTTCATACCCGTATACATATCCGTGCTAATATCTGTTATGCGAGTACTCACATATTTTTTTAATATCCACGGTACCTGTGGGTATTTACAAAAAAAAATTAACATTTAACAACATATGTCAATTTTAAGTATAAATTCAAATAAAAATGCAATGCATAATATTCATAAATTTCATACAAAGTGCAAATAACCTATTTAAATATTGTTGAATGACTGTTTTCAAAGAAATGAAGATTTTTCAAAACCAATTGATAAAAAATAACCATTCAAAATCAATGTGTTAATGTTTTATACTCGTAAGCCATCATCAAAGTTGCATGAACCACCACACTAGATCTAAAACGCAATTGCACAACCATCAACCAACGACTAACCAACAGCTCCACCATCATCCATTGCACGCGAAACCCACCACACAAAACGCCGTAATAGATCTCGCATTCATTGATCATATGTGCATCCCTTGAGTCGATCGAAGTAGCAGCTCAGAAAACCAAATCTCCACCGCAAACAACCAAGCGAAAATCACAACAACCTACATCACCAACCACCGCGCGAGTAGATCCACAAACTCAACAACCATCGAATCTACAAGTGCACATCACGCAAGCCTCAAGTCCACGAGCTACACTACACAAACAACCAAAGTAGATTTGTAAACAACAAAGAATTCCCTCCACGAACCAGTCACAAATTGTGACTCACACATATTAGAACTTCATCGAACATCACTCACTGAGTCACATGAGCACCAACAACGACCTCCTCTACAAATCTAGGATCACACTCGCCACAAAACATGATCTTTATTACAAATCAACGCGACTTACAGTCCTTGTACCTCCGCAAACCTATTTGCAGATTCACCGCGTCAACAAGACGTTGAAAATGATCATTCCATCAAATTTCTCGTTGCAATTTCAACAAATAAGGATGATTCTCCAACTACAAGGATTCATCTTTTCTGATGTAGAAGATCAAACTAAACTGCAACCACATAACATATTAAGATAAAATCATACTGAACCATAGCTTTGATACCACTTGTCGAATCCACGACACTTTTTATTAAGTATGAGAATATTTTCAAAACAACAAAAATAGTGAATCACCTATTATAAAGACTAGTGTTTTATTATAAATTATTGGTCAATAAAAGTTTGAAACCAATATGATATAAAGTTAAGGAATAAACCTAAGGCGAACCGGTATTCCAAATACCTTTTTTATCTAGACAAAAGCTCTCGTATATCATTCATAATCATCAAATGTGTACTCTTTTTAGACATCCTAAATAATAAAACATTACTTTGTAATTTTTCAAAATAAGGATGTGTAACCGGTTGGACCTTTCTAACATCATAACAATTTAAATAACAAATCATGAAGACTTAAAAGAAACTTCACCATCTTTTGTAAGCACTAGTCAAACTAAAATTACCACGAAATATAGTATTCAAGTATAAAATAGTCACTATTCCGTTTTGGTTTAGATGAAGGCATTACGCTTAGAGAATTACAAACTTGAATAGGTAGAGAGGATAAAAAAAACTTCATATTCCAACTTTCTAAATCTTGAGTTTGAATAGAAATTTTCACAATTTTAAAACATTTAAATACATTAAATTTAAATTGATTTACCTTTAAATTGTTTCTTTCCAAATATTTTGTTTAGATATGACAATTCAAATTTATTGATTTGTATAATATATTATATTAACATTAAATGAAAAAAAAATTAATATTGAATAGTGACAAATCATTCAAAAAAATATTAATATTGATTACATTTCTTTTAGTTGATTTTGGTTTTTTATATTTTTGGTTGAAGTTTGCAAATATTCTTAACTTATATTGACAAAGTTTTTTTTTATTAATCAATCAAAATTATCTAGACAATTATCAATTATTGTTTATTTCCATAACGGAGTTCACATTCTTTACTAGATTTTATTGTATTATTATCTGCTGAACATTAAAAATACACTATATTGACACTTTAAAAATCTTTTTAATAAATTTTAAAATTTTAAAATTAGTGGTTATCAATATATTTTGAAGATACAACATAAGGATAGTACAGAAAAGCCAGCGAGAAATCCAAATCCTTGCATAACGTTGTTGGTTGAGACTTTTTTTTTTACTTTTCAATTAATGTAGGTTGAAAAAAAAATAATCAACTAGATAGAAAATTAGTCATATTCAATGTTGACTAAAAATCTTTATTTCAACCAAGGTCAATGTCATTATTTCAATAGAGCTCAAACTCGTTACCAAGACTTGATTAATTCTTTTTTGATTAACTGCTAATTACAATCATTTAATCAATATTATGAAGTATTAGATGTCTGATATCAAAGTATGATAAACAACTTGTTAATTACAAGATAATCTCAAATCTAATAAAAGTTATATTTTTCTTCAAAAGAATTTTTCGTTGACAATTGAAAGGTAATATTAATCATTATGAATTTTTCTTTAAAAAAGTTCAATGGTCATATATTTACATGAACCATCTATATGTGTAATTTAACAAATTAGACCTCTTAACCTGTATATGATGAAGACCACTACACATATATTGATTTATCCAAATTAATGAAATTCTATCCTTAATAATCCTATAATAAAAAATAATTTAAATTTAAATTATATAAGACATTTTTCATTATTATAATTGATAACAAGAATTTAATTTTTATAAACATGATTTCGATGAGTTGGAACAATGTCTGTGGATCTAGCATTCAATATTGTTATAAGATGTATGAGGAAGCATGACAACAATAACATTATATAGACAAAAAAATATTATTTGTTTTAAAAATTTAGTCTAAGATGTACATGTATCATTACTCTTTATGATTGTGTGAAAGTTAGAACTGATAAGATATAGTCATTTGAGCAAAAGTTATAAGTGCATCCACAAACATAGTGTTTTAAGCTAATAAAAGTGATAAGATATCTTTCACTTAAAAAATCCATATTGCACCATTAATTTTCAATCACATATGTTCATATACACAAACATTTTCTCCACTCGATCTCTCAACACTTATTTTGTGTTTTGTGTAAGTAATTTGTAAGAGGTAGATGATAGATAATTTATTATTTGTAATGAATTTATAATAATACAATTTCTTATTAATATTTATATCTAATGACAAATAAAAACTAAATTAAAAAAGTATTAATTTACCAATCATTTTTAATTCTTTTTGAAGTATTTAAACATGTAAATATAAAGCATTAATATATAAGTGACCGTGAATAACTATATTTCATATTAGAAATTTATACTTTTTTTACCCTTTATCTTTATTTAACATATCTTTCAAATACCGATAAGTAACTATTTCTTTAATTTGATAATAGTTAAAATTACTTATTTTACAATATTATTAGTATTTGAAAGTTGTGTTCAGGAGGAAAAGATGGAGTTTACTTCTGATCTAAAATGAATACTACTAAACTATCACTTCTATATTAATTTTTTTATAAAAACTTATATGTTTATATGCTTTAAAATCTTTCACATTCACAATTCCTTAAAATGCATAAAATTCAGCACAAAAATTAAATTATCTATGATATATAATATATGCATTTCAACCTACTTTGATTAAAGTTAAAATTCACATCACAACATTAAAAACATTTGAACTTCTTCAGTAACAGAAAAGAAAAATTGTGATTTTTAAATAACCTTTTCTCATGAAAGTCACCACAACAACCAACTTCATTACCAACATACGTTTCCTATGTTACCAAAGTATGAAACATTATTTCAAGACAATACAAAAGTATTAATTTGGATTGATCAAATTAACTTTGCTCATTAGAGAAATGATATAAGACTGACAAAAAAGGTTGAAGTATGAAAAATTAAAAGAGACCTAACGAAAATAAGTGAAAAGACTTGATAATATTTCAACAATATTTATCTATAGAACCTATAAATCAACAGTTATCAAATACCCTCATAGCTAACATTAAATTAAAAATTATACCTGACAACGCAATTTTATGAACTAATAATTAGCTTTAAAAAACTAATACTAACAAATCAGTCTAAATCGTATAGCCGAAATATAATGAATTCAATTTAGTAAAAAAAAAAACTGGAGATATCGAAAAATAAAATGATTAAGAATTAAAATATAAACTATATACGATATAAAACAAGAGGACAACGTGTGTGTGTGTGTATATATATATATATATATATATATATATATATATATATATATATTAATTTCTACTTAAATATATTTACTACGAAATAAATATATCTATAATGCTATTTAAATTTTATTTGGTGTAAGTCTTAATCTGAGTTATACATAAAAATATATTTATATCTATATTCAAAAAAATTCTTGCAAACATTTTTTTTATCATTTAAATAACTATTATTTTAAATTAAAATAATTATATTTTTACTTTTATCATTTAAATAGCCATAATTAAAATTTAATTATTTTTAAATTAAAATAATTATCTTTTCATTTTATCTTTTCAAATAACAGTATATTTTAATTTAATTATTTTTTCAAATTAAAATTATTATCTATAATATAAAAAACAAATGCACCCATTTTATTTTTTATATAATTGTTTATTAAAATTAGAATGATTATCTAGAATAAAAAAAATCTATTTGTCAAATATAAAGGAAATAATAATGGATGATAAAGAGCAGAAATGACAATAAGATTCGATTTAAAACCAAACTTCGCCGAAAGACAAGAGAAAGTTTTTGCATTCGATAAAATCAAACTTTGATGCACAGACATGTTAATGAAGCTTATGTATTTGTCTCCATGACATATCTGAGACAGAAACATCTTAACTCGCTGAAAATTTGCTTGGATTTCGCACAATTTGTAAGGTCTAGTTTTTCTACCCTAATATTTTAAAAGCTGCTCTTAACCTAATGGGCCTAAGGGCCGGCCCAAAAAGGCAAATCAAACCTAATGTGTTTTAACTTTAACGCTTTGCTCACTTTTTCGTAAAAATAGAACTCTTACATCCTTAAGTTATTGCCGTCTTCTTTTGTTAGGGTTTACTCCCAATCTAGATACAATGAGCTCAGTTTCACCTTCTAGCCTCGTGTAAGTGTTCTACACCTCATACCTCATTTTTCCGCTTGTATGTTCATACTTCTAGTTAGGGCTTTGTCGTAGACTTACGTCAATACTTACTCCACTATTCTTTTCCAGCTTGGTAAATTTGTCCCTGAAGGTTCTGTGTTTTGCTATTGGAGTCGCACCATTCTCTTAGCCTTTTTTTCCAGGTAAGGGAAGCTAGGCCTTATTATTGTAATTCGATTTTCTATCAATTCTATTGTTGTGCTGTGATTTTATGGCTGGTGTGTTACTGTGAGAGCATGAAATGTCTTGGTATGTTGTATGGAATTGTGGGTGTGACTGTTGTAGGGAAATAGTGGCGAGGAACATGTGTTCTTGCCCAAGCGGACCTGTCTCGCCCATGCGAGACTTGCAGAAATAGGCCAGATCCACACTCGAGCTCTCGCTCAGGCGGAGAGCTCTCGTTTGAGCGAGGCATCTCGCTCAGGCGAGAGGGCTCGCCTAAGCGAGAACGCGTGAGGACTTTGGCTCGTCGCTGCAATTTTTAGCCCAGGCGAGGGACTTTTTCTTTGGGCGAGGAGTGGCCTCGCTCAGGCGAGGAGGGGCTCGCCTAAGCGAAAATTCGCATTCCAGCAACCCTCACTGTTGGTTGTCTCGCGTAAGCGAGGGCCTGCCGCTTGAGCGAATGAGCCCTTTTGCTTGAGCGAGGGTTCCTGACTTGAGCGAGGTTGATGCATGTGTTGGTGTGATGTTTGTTGTGTTTTATATATTGACTGGTGATCTACTGTATAATTTCATTACCTTGTTAAAAGCATGAATGAGTTAAGTATGCAAGAATTATGTGATCTTTGGATTGAAAATGATGGGTTGGATATGATCTTGGTTGTGATCTAATCGAGATGGTTGGTATCAAAGTGGCATGGTATTGATATGAGATGGAGTTCCATATTCATGGTTTGAGAATAATGGGTTGGTATGGATTCACTGGAAATACGAAAGAGGTGGATTATAAGGAGCTGGTATGTGATATATATATATATATATATATATATATATATATATATATATATATATATATATATGCATGTTAAATCCTTCTTGATTGATTGAGTATGATTGGTCCGTGTCAGTGCATAATTCCTTGGAGTTTCTAGGTGAGACTTCCAAGGTCGTGCTTTAGTGGTCGGGACGTAATTCCATGGCCCCTGTTAGTGGGTGTCCATGGTGGTGCCCCATCTATATAATTTGATAAGGATTCAAGGTAAGGATTGCATCCTGAGACTCTAAGGAATCAGTTAGTCTCACTTAGAACGGACTAACTCTTGTGGTGAGAGTAGCAGGAGGCCTGAAACTCATTAAGGGCTAACCTTGTGTGTGAGGGATTGATTCATTGTAACATTTGTAACACATAACTCGGGGGTGAGCAGAGGTATCCACCACAAGTGCAAGTATCCGTTGAATCTGACCAGATTATATGTATCCAGATGAGTCGAGTCGAGTCGTAGTGTATTGATGGAATGTTCATAACATGCTTGGATGATGTATGTGTTATTGACTGTGAAAGTATGTCTAACTGCATGATAAAACCACTTTTGGCTCTAGCTTACCCTTCTATTGTTTGTTGTGTGTTTTGTATGTGTGGTTCTCTCTTTTGCGATGATCATCAACTTGTTGATGTGAGCAGATGCGAGGAACACCGGTGGTCATCAAGGAGGTGATGGTTTCGCTGCTTAGTCATCTGGATCTTTCTACTTTGGGTTTTCTTTCTAGGCTATGGCCCATGTACTAGCTTAACTCTTAATTTTCTATTTTGTTCTTGTTGAACTTTGTAACGGTTTAGTTTTGGCATCGTAGTGTTCCTTGGATAATTGTAAGGAGTTAAGTTTAAACTCTGGAACTGCGCTGTTATATCTTATTTGTCTGACACTTTATTTTAATTATGTTTATTAATTAAATGGGGTGTTACACAACTACTTTCACGAATGCAAGTTCGCTCATGTTTATGGAATTATTTCGTATGACTTAGAGATCGAACAAATAAATAAGGTTAAATTACTCTTTTGGTCCTTATTTGTCATAAAATTTCAGTTTGGTCTTCTAGTTTTTCGTTGTCTCAATTTGGTCCTCATTTTCTTAAAAATGACTCAATTTGGTCCTTACCGTTAACTTTGACCAGACGGTGTTAAAGTCAACGCCACGTGTCAATTTCTGCGTTTTTTGAATATTTTTGAATATTTTTTTGATTTTTTTTTGAATTTTTTTGAATTTTTTTTTTATTTTTTACACGTGTCACTTCACAATTGTGCCACGTGTCAAAAATTAACAATTTTGACACGTGGCACAACTATGAAGTGACACATGTAAAAAATTAAAACAAATTTAAAAAATTCAAAAAAACCATAAATTGACACGTGATGTTGACTTTAAGAAAATGAAGACCAAATTGAGAGAACGAAAAACTTGAGGACCGAACTGAAATTTCACAACAAATAGAGGGACCAAAAGAGTAATTTAACCAATAAATAATAAGGATAATACCTATTTTTCTTTTATTCATTTTTTATTTCTTAACGTGATTTAATGTAGATTATTAATTAATGTATCATTATCTTTTTCATTGAAAGATCAATAACTCATACTAAATCAATAACAGATAGGAGTCAAAGTTTAATTTTTTAAATAATAATTTTAAAAATAAAAATGTTAGACAGTTCAAATAAATATAACGAGTGAATAACATAAAGATACAAAAACGAGACAATTTAAAAGATGTAAAGAATAAAATTTAAACATAATGCAATAGATATTAGGATTAAATATTGGTTTGGTTTTAATATTTGTTAAGTGTTTATAATTTGATCCTAATAATTTTTTTAATTTGGTTCTAATATTCGTCAATTTTGCAATTTGATCCGCTTTCCAACCGCACTATTAAATTAGTTAACGGATTATAAACCGTGATTGTCATGTGTCATTTTGTAGTTTTTAAAATTTTTAATTTAAAAAAATGCCTACGTGTCAAGCCAATATCATGCTACGTTTTATGATCAATTTTCTATATTCAATTGAGTCCTAACATTTGTTATTTTGTTCAATTTGGTTCCATTTTTTTTAAATTGAGTAATTTTGTCTTTTTCCAAATTGAGACCAAATTTAATTCCTATATAAATGTTATATTGATATTTTCTTTTAAATTCATATTTTTATTAAATATTTTTGGTTTAGGTTAGAGTTGGTTTAAAATTAGACCGAAAATTTTAAAAGTGGAAAATAGCACCATTAATTTAAAAATTTAAGAGGTTGAAAATCACATAAGGTATTAAAAATCACATAAACATTATACCAATCAATTATATTACTTTATATTATTTTTAACCGCTTAAAATTTTAAATCAATGGTCTTATTCCCTACTTTAAAAGTTTTAATTTTAAACCAATTCTAACTCTAAATTAAAAATATTTAATAAAAATCTGAATTTTAAAAAGAATATGAGTTCAACATTCATATAAAATTAAATTTGATCTCAATTTGGAAGGGGACAAAATTACTTATTTTAAAACAAAATTGGAACCAAATTGAACAAAAATAACGAATATCAAGATCAAATTAAATATAAAAAATTGACCCTGACACGTGGCATGATAGTGGCTTGACACATGGACATATTTTTTTAAAATAAGAAAGTTTAAAAATTAAAAAAAAAAAACACACACAAAATGACACGTAGCAGTGATTGTTCACAATCCGTTAACTATTTTAACACTGTCCATTGTGACTGGAAAGCCACAGTCTCGCAAAATAACAAAGTGGGGAGGAGACAGTCGTTGGAAAACGATTCGACTACAGGTATGCCACTTACATCGCCTAGAAGAATGTTGGTCGGAAGTTGAGAACAAATCATGACGATTACCAATACATGCTCCCTCCTCTAACTACCTCTAAGGCATTCATATTAGCTGACAAGTAGGTGACTTAAACATTTAAAATTCCCTGTGAAATCGTCTTGGTTCATGGGAGAGACTTCCAACCTTAGTGGGAGTTCTACCGCACGTATGATCATGAAATTGAGTGATGCTTTACCCTCTTTGGGCAACTAGCCATAGTGGTGGAAGAAGGACTTTTGCAGAAGTATGCTTGCCAAAGGGACCCATGAGAAAGGAGGGCTGACAAGTCTCACGCAGACAGGTGGCTTTGAAACAAGTTCACAAGACTCCTATTTTAGAAGATTTCAGTACTATCACAAGAGGGTTTGTTGGAACGTTACACCTGAGAGGCATATATGCACATTTGACCTAGTCTTCTCAAACGTAGATCGACAAGATGTTGTCTCTCATAAAAATGACCCAGTTGTGTTATTGATGATCATGATGGGCAAAAATGTGCACCATGTTCTCATAGACCAAGGGAGTTCGACCAATGTCATGTTCCGGGACATATTTGTGGGACTCCAAATTCCAAGGGACCAACTTCAACCCTTTAATCGAGTTTTAGTGGGATTCTTTGGGGGAGCAAGAGGAGGAAAGGGGGTATGTGGATTTAAGGACAACTTTTTCAAATGATAAAGTTGTTAAAATAATAGTCATATGTACATCATTATAAACGTCCCATACTCTTACGACTTGCTACTGGGTCGACCTTCATTAAATAAGTTGAAGGCAGTGGTCTCCACGACCCACTTAAAGATGAAGTTTCCAAACTCAGACAGCAAAATGGTCACAATGAGAGTAGATAAAAAATTTGCAAGAGAATGCCATGAGAAAAGCTTGAAAACTCGACAAAGCATGTATTGTATTGCAACCTTGGCCAATTCTGACATCATAGAGCTAGACCATCTAATCATTTACGAGAATAGAAGACTGTAACAAATAGGGACATCAAGGAAGTGAAGCTTGGAGAGGGTAGGATGGTTAAGCTCGGTAAGGAGTTGAGGGCATTGTGTGAGCGAGAATTGACCAAGGTGTTGAAATCTAATGTATAATCTTTCGCTTGGAGCCCAATAGACATGTCAGGTATTGTCCCAAATTTCATGTGTCGTAGATTGAATATGGATTTGATGGCTAAAGCGAATATCCAACACCCCGAGTGGTTCTCTAGTGATGGTGAAGAAGGCTAGCGGTAAATGGAGAATGTTCCTAGACTTCACCGACCTGTAGATATCTTGCCCAAAAGATTCCTACCACTTGCCCAGTATCAACATGGTGGAGGATAGCGCATTAGGTTATGGGTTGCTCAAATCCATGAACGCTTACTCAGGGTACAACAACATTTGCATGCATCCTTCGGACAAAGAGAAACAACTTTAATGGGGAAACAACAAATTAGTGTTTCAGGGTGATGTTGTTTGACTTAAAGAACACAGGTGCAACCTACTAAAAGCTAATGTATAAAGTCCTACAACCGATGTTGGGGAGGCCATCACAAGTGCAAATTCCCTATGACTCTAATTTCATTACATGTATCTGGATAATTAAGTTAGTATGTCTTCTATGTTTGGTAATACTTGTTGCTTTTGTTTAAAGTGGTTTGATTATTATTTGTTCCTTTTATTTTCACTAACTTACCCTTTCTCCTTGTGCTTTTGTTTTTCTTGTTTGTCTTATCTTTGCAATGATCATAAAAAATTGTCAAGGATTTTTTTTTTATAATTAAGTTTAAAAAATCAATAAAGCTTTGTTGCTTTCTTGTGAGTAATAATTATATTATGAATTTATTATATAAATAGTATAATAATGAAATTTGAAAAAAAAAATGTAATTTAAATTATTCTTAATCGTGTAGCAGAATATTCACATTTACATAAAAACTGAGAGGGGTGAATTGATTTGTTAATAAAAATTGTACTCTTAAAACTTTTTCCTTTTAATATCAAAGTTCATTAAAATCATTTCCTTTATTTTAATAATCACAACAGAATAAAGAGTGTGTGAAGAGAAAATTGCACAAAGTATTTCATACTAGTTTGGATCAAATTGTTAATCTCTCTAAATAGAGATTAACTCAAACACTAAAAATAAACCGATTACAAATATGAATATCAGTTTAGGATATAAAACACCTCTCGTGAAGCCACAAAAGATGATAAATACCTCTCTTGAAATCCACAAGGGACGAACACCTCCTTTGAATCCTACAAAGGATGAAGACACCTCTCTTGAATCACACAAGAGATGAATATAAGTGTGTTGAAAACAGACTTAAAATTTAAATATGTTTTTACCCAATAGACTTAAAATTTAAGTTTGTTATGGTCAAAACAAACTTAAATTCGTCGTTTTTTATGTAAAGTTTATCCACATTTAATTCTATTGTTCAAAAACATACTTCAATTTTAAATAATGTTAGTCAACAACAGGCTGCAATATAAGTGTGTTAACAAGAGACTTAAAATTTAAATATATTTTTACTCAATAGACTTAAAATTTAAGTTTGTCCAATCTAAATCTTTCCCAAAATAGACTTAAAAGTCCAAAATAACAAAATTAGAAATCCTTTTTTCCACTTGTGCACTTTCAAAATTAGGATAAGAATATGAAAGATCAAGTCACAATTGCTGCTTTGATAATCGATTATGCTTTTCTCGAAAAAAATTTTACTGAGATAATCGATTATCACATGAGATAATTAAATAAAAACTTTCTCAAGTGGTTTACTACTTGGATTCTGCATTTTAGCTCTTGATCTACTAATTTAACTATTTTAAATAAGATACACAAATTACAAGACTTCAACAACTAAACTCTTAAGCTTAAGTTTTCGGTGTATCTCTTAAATCCAAACATTCTTTAAGTTTTCAACATTTCTTCATTAAATCTTATAGACTTCTTCATAAGTCCTATATGTCATTATCAAAACTCTTTAATGAAGCAATATCTCCATCTTCTTCTTTATATCAATAATTGTAACATATCCAAATCTTATATTAATTATATTTACTTCTATTATAATTATCTTAAAAAATTTATAAATTACAAATTTGTAATATTTTAACTAAAAATGTTTAGTTCTGTTCATTCGTACATAGTTAATATAAATTTTCGTATTCAATAAAAAAATTAACCTAAATAAAATATTAACTAATTTAATCTAAATAAATGTAATTTCTAACTAGTTAAAAGTTGGCTAATTTACAATTCAACTAAAGCCCTAATAATTACAATTTCAAAAATTAGAACTTTTTATAATAAATAATTATTTTTCTATAATGGCATAAAAAAATTTAAATTATAATATAATTAATTATAACTTTTTATAATAAATATTATTTAGGTTAATGGCGTAACAATATTTTTTTTATAATGGCGTAACAAAACTAGCCTAACAAAAATTTAAATTAGATTTTTTTTTTATAATTGTGTGATAAATTTTAAAATATTATTTTATTATAAAATACATATTTGTAATTCATTTCCTAATTCACAGACCTAATCCTAAATCAATTTTAAACGTGATATACAATCAGACCTAAACCTAATATAGAAAATACCATCATATTTACTAAATAAAAAACATACATTTTTAACCAGAAAAAAAAAAAAGAACAGTTTTCCACTTTAAGAAAATCATTCATATTCATTCATCATATATTTATTCAACACAAAAAAAATTTAGAAGTATTCATTTTCATACCAAACATAAGATGCGTATGTACATATACAATCAAACTTACATGAAGAAAAAAAAAAACTAAGAACTGCTTGTCATACAACACAGGTGCAAGATAGCATAGTAAAAAAGGTCAAAGGAAATAACTCAAGCCACACTGAGAAGGGGAAAAAGTGAAAAAGTGGAAAACTGAAAAAGAACAAGGTCGGAGTGCTAACGATAGACGAAATATTTTGGTTTTCCTCACAAATATCTTCGTTTTCAGAAAAGATTACTCTCCCCCACTTCTCTAAATATGTCCTTGCAAATCTTCTCAGATTAGCAGAACAAACACATCCTTCACCTGAAATTTCATCCTTTGTTACACTTGGTAGAAACAAATACCGCCTTAGAGGATTAGAAGAAGCACTTATGAGAAAAAGAAGAGTAAGGATAATGAATAGATGGATTTGATGAAGGGATGAATTTGGTGGAGAGTGTAAAAATAAATATATGTAGATTTGAGTGAATGAATATGTGTATTTATTTGTATGAATTAAGAGGATAAAGTTAATGTATTTATTTGTCTGAAAGTCAGTGAACAATTTGAGTGATGTGATCAGGGATGTCAACAGGGCGGGTAGGGTACGGGTAGTAGCTCCTTCGTACCCTATCCGCGGGATAAATATTTGCCCCGTATCCATATTTGTCGGGTATCCGTTATGTGGGTATCCGCCTATTTTTTTCATATCTGCGGGTATCCACGTGTACTCGCGGGTATTTATAAAAATATTTAAAAGAACAAATATTTAACCCTAATTAGTGCTTGGATCAACAAGTCCACTTTATTCGATTGATTTTTGAAAAACAAACAAATAAAAAATCACTAACAATTTATATTGTAGTTTATTTTTGAATAAAATATTAAAGATTACTAACTTCATCAATGTTCACATCTTGCAACATTGTATAAAGTATAAAGTTTCATGTTGTCCAATTTTAATCTATAATCTAGAAGAGCCTGAAAACATAAGAAGTTCATTAAAAATTTGTAACAATCACTTAATTAAAATATGTAAGTAAAAATGTTAATTACCTTCCAAGTTGGTCCATAACCAAGAGACACATCAATGCCTCCACAATATCTGGAAGTAATCTAATATGATGTAGGATAAGAATCCAACCACCATTATTGAATGAAGACTCAAAATATTTTTTACTAATATATATATATATATATATATATATATATATATATATATATATTTCTGAATTAAAGTTCAGTGGGTACGGATACTATGATACACGTACTCGCCCTGTTAACATGCGGATATCAAAGATACCTGTACCCGCGGTAGCGGGTATCCATTTTTAATATTTATTTCCTACCTGTTGTAGGTTTTATCCACGAATACTCACGGGTACAGATTTTTTTAACATCCCTATATGTGATAGATAAAATAAAAAACTATAATAAATAATTTGAAGATTACAAAAATACCCTTGATTATAAAAATAGGAGAATGATACTATGACTTATCTTTCTTTTTTTACTCTCTGACGTGACTTAGTGTGGACCATTGATTAATGCACCACTGTCTTTTCCTTTGAAAAATCAATGGTCCAAATACGTTAAGGAGTAAAGCATAAGAGTCAAAAAATGAGAGTCATAGTATCATTTTCCATAAAAATATATGAAATAATTTTTGGATTAGATAAAAATATTAAGTTTTAAAAACTATTATTTAATAAATTTTAATAAAAAAAAATAATAAAAGATAAGTTATATTAAATTATTAATCTTACTTTTATAATAATCACTATTATTTGAAATTATTATTAATGATAATTATTGTTATTATTAATTATTTTATACACTAATTTCATTATTTGTAGTTATATTTAATATATATATATATATATATATATATATATATATATATATATATATATAAAATAAAACACACACACACAATAACTACAAACACACACTAGTACTAATTACCTAACTAGTGCTTCTCACGCTCACTAGGGATGTCAAAAAAATTTATACCAGCGGGTATTCGCGGATAAAACCCGCAACTAGTAGGAAATGGATACCTGCGGGTAACGGGTACGAATATTTTTAATACGCGCATGTTAACGGGGTAGGTACGGGTATCATAGTATTTGTACCCGTGATACCCGTACCCGCTATAATCTAATTTAAATTAAAAAAAAATATGATTAAAATATTATCATATTGATTTTGAATGAATTATTTTTTTATCACTTGGTTTTAAAAGAAATCATTTCTTTGTAAACTGTCATTCAACATTATTTAAATGGGTTATTTGGACTTTGTTTAAAATTTATGAATGTTATGTATTTTATTTTATTTGAATTTATGATTAAATTATGTTGTTAAATATTTAATTTTATTTTTTTGTAAATACCTCTGGGTACTCGTGGATATCCTTGGATATTAAAAGATTATGTGGATACCCGCATAACGGATACCCAACGGATATGGGTATGGATACGGGGCGGATATTTATCCAACGGGTTAGGTACGAGGGAGATACTACCCATAATACCCTACCCGCCTCGTTGACATCCCTACTCACGAGATGGGTTTTGCGTGGGGTGTTAGTGCAATGCGTTTGGCAACGGGATCAACAAGTCTTCGCGAGGTGGATGTTGCATCTCCAATGAGGGTGTCGAATGACGTGGTGGCTATGAGATGCGATGGTTGCGAGATCTTTGATGGGTTTTTAAAGTTTCGTGCGGAGCTATTTCGTCAGCGGTGGTTTTGCAAGGTTTGCATGACGATTTTGTGTCGTGGGTTGCAACATGGTTTCCGATGAAGGGTGTTGCTGGTTTGGTTGCTCTGATGATGGTGTGGTGGAGACGGTGGTTGTTTGAGGAAGGAGATGAATGTTGGTTGTGTGATTTGTCAAATCTACTTGAGGAAGAAGATGATGATGTGGCAGTTCCTAGTTGATCAGATCTGATAGTGAAGGATTGTTACATATGGCATCTCCTGGTTAGTCAGATTTGGATGTGGAGGACTATGACATGTGGTACCTCCTAGTTGAGCAGTTTGTGAATGCTAGGATGAGTATTTCCTAGGGATAATTTTATACACAGGCATGGGATAATATTGGTGCAAGGTGCATAGGGATTATGCATGGGCATTGGTTAGCCTTGATGTAGAGTGTATGGTGTTTATGCGCTGGCATTAACTAATATTTATGCAAAGTGTGTGATGATTATACATGAGTGTTGGTTAGCATCGATGTAGAGTGCATAAAAATTCTTGGGATAGTTTAATTCCAAGTGAAAATTCTTGGGATGGTTTAATTTCAAGTGAGTATACTCCTTATGGTGGAGTATGATTGCTGATATGGGCAATAAAGATGTATTTATTTTAATAAGGATGCAGAATGTTGGGCTGATGAAAATAATACGTCTTGAAAAGTCTTGCATCGCCTGGAATAAGTTAGTGAGTGAGTGTTAATGACTATATAATTGATTCTAAGTCCATGATCTTCCTTACCTCAAGTCAAATACAAAGTGTTTGGCTCTTCTTATACTTTTGTAGTAGGGTGCTCTAAGGTGTAGTTAAATTCTTGCTTTGGAGAGTATGAGTGTACTTGGGATCAAAGAGTTGAGAATGTTCTTTGTGTATTGTAAAAATTTGTATATAGTGATTATTTTCTGGTTGTCTTTGGATAGTTATTGTGGTTTTTTCTCCATATTTGTAATTTTTACATTATATTATTGTGTTCTTTATTTTCTATCTTATTTGTTTGTTAATAGGGTGTGATTGTTGTGGATGAAGATGGTAATGTTTTTAAGTGATGAGGTATTTTTCCAAGAATATGATATTCCTTTAATTTATAAGTAAAAAATACATAATAACTTTTCTAACAAAAAGTCATGTGAGAATTCTAAAAAATGAAGGAAAGAAAAAGAAAGAGATGTTAACATAAAATGGAGAATAAAAAGACGGAAGAGAAAACATGAAAATAAGAAACCCTCAATTAGATCTAATTGTACTTCGAATTCTTGTACTTGTTTTGGTACGATCGAGACAGTTTTAAGAGATGTTAATCTTTCTATCGATCATTGTCATTTTGGTGTGGCTGGCAACCATGTTTAGAAAACCTGTTAGAATTATTATAAACATGATTTTACTAAAGTGAAACGATATTTGTAAAGCTAGCATTCAACAATATGACACAAATTATGTGTGGAAAACTATTTCAAGAAGGAGAAACATTGAAGAGAAGTTTTTGGAAAGTGCCATTGTTTGTTGAAATAACGTTTTCGACATACCATTCTCATCACAACACAATGATGAAGAACTCACAAAAAAACGCATTACTTCACTTTAGTGAAATTATGTTAGGGACCCTAATAAGCTTTTGAAGCAGTTTGACAATCTTATCCTTTCGGATTCTTAGAAACAAGTTAAGACAGTGATTTGAAAAAAAAAAATAGAATGGGAAATGTGTAGACCCACACAGGAAAGAGAAGGGTTCCCAACCACATCAAAATAAGAGGGTCTTTCTTCCTACACCTCCAAGCATTTCTTCTGCACCTCCAAAATTCTTTTAAATTTCCAAAATACCCTTTGACCATTTAAGAAAATTCACGGACATCATACCCTCAAAAATACTTTCGGATGTCGACTTCCGGAAGTCAAAATATATCACCGGAAGTCGACTTCCGGAAGTCAAAAATCATTACCGAAAATCGACTTCCAAAAATAAAAAATCATTACCGGAAGTTGACTTCCGGAAATCAAAAAACATAACCGGAAGTCGACTTCCGAAGATAAAAAAATTAGATCAATTTTAAATATTTTTAATTCTTTTTAAAATTTATATTTTCTAACTTTTATTTTATTTTATTTTTTAAAAAACGTATTAAAAATTATAAAACATATAAATTTAAAAAAAAATACTTTAAAAAATAAAAAAATAAGTTATATAAATACTAAATAAAAATTGAAAAATAATTTAAATTAAAATAATAAAACTTTAAATTTTAAAAAAATTAAAATATATATATATAAACCGAAAGTCGGATTTTCGTGTATATATATATATATATATATATATTTTTTTTTTCTTTTTCTGTTTTTTTAAAGTTTACTATTTTAATTTTAATTATTTTTCAATTTTATTTTTAATTTTATTTATTTTATTCATATTGTTATAATTATTTTATTTATATATTTTATGTGTATAGTATTTTATATTTTATTTGAATTTTTTAATTTTGTATAAAATTTAAATATTTAATTTTAATCAAATTTTTAAAAAATTTTCAATTATATATTTTTTTATATTTTTAAATTTCAATTTATTTTTAAATAATTTATTAAAAATTTAATAAAAATAAAAAAAATTAATATATATATATATATATATTTGTATATAAATTTTCATTTTTAATTTTTTTTAATTTAAAGTTTTATTATTTTAAAATAAATTTAAATATTAAATAAAATTAAATGTAGCAGAATAAATTTTTTTATGGTTTTGTTTTTTTATTTAAAGTTTAATATTATTTTAATTTTTCTTATTTTTATATTTATATTTATTTTTTAGTATATTAAATAAAGATAAAATTATATATATAGATATTAATATTTTTTAAAAAAATATATATTAAGAAATATGAAAACATAAAAAATAAATAAAGTAATAAACTAAAAAAATCATTAAAAGTTAAAAAATTTAAATTTTAAAAAAAATTAAAAATATTCAAAATAAAATTTATTTCTAACGGAAGTCAACTTCCGGAGAATGTTTTTTGATTTCCGGAAGTCGACTTTCGAGAATATTTTTTGATTTTCGGAAGTCGACTTCTGGGAATATTTTTTGACTTCCGAAAGTTGATTTCCGGTGATAATTTTTGACTTTCGGTGATATATTTTGACTCTCGGAAATCGACTTTTGATGATATATTTTGACTTCCGGAAGTTATATATTTTGACTTCCGAAAATCGACATAAGTTTGGGGGTACGGTGTTTGCGGATTTTCTTAAATGGTCAAAAGGTCTTTTGGGAATTTAAAGAAAGTTTGGAGGTGTAGAAAAAATTTTGGAGGTGCAGGAAGGAAGACCCAAATAAGAACGCTCCATGAAGAGATCATGTAGGAACTGGGAATAGAAATTGGTGTTACAAACTGTGCAAAAGAAATTATTTGAGGATTTCTCACTTCTAGATTTCCACTCTCTTCTTTTCCTTCTATTTTAATATGACACATCTCATGTCTTATTGAGTGTCAAATTGTATATATTACGTAAGTGACCGTCAATATTTTTCAAAAAACAATTTTCACCTTAGATTTTAAAGTTTTTCTGAAGAGAAGTTAGTCTTTTCATTAATAGTTCTATCATCAGAAGACCTTATCCTCTCGTTTATGTGCCCATTTGACAAATTTTCTCACTTATAGATAAGATTGTTTGTAACATTTCTTTCTTCAATTCTCTTCCTCAACAACTGCAACTTTCTCACTTCCTTTCTCAACCTCAATTATTTTGCCACCATCATTAAAACCTTACTCGATTCCTGTCCAAAGTCCTACATTAGAAAATCCTACCAACATCTATAAAAAGTTAGAAAAGAAAAGTCTTAATTTTCCAACATCCAATTAAATAAATCAAAATCCAACAACCAATAAAGGGGGACTGAAAAACATTATTGGAATTAAAGAAAGTTGAAGATGATAAACCAAAAAGATATCCAAGCGAAGTTTGAAAGTGAAAAACACTCCTATTGGAAAGACAATTACAGTGATAGTTAACTGAAATTGAAAGCTGAAGCTTAGATTACGGTGGAGGAGGCAGTTGAAACGACCAAACGATGTTCGAAAACTACAAGAACAAGTATTCAAAATCTAAATCAGAGGATGTTATTCAAGCTCTCAATAAACAGAGCTTCGACAACACTATTTTAAGTTGCAATAAAAATAGAGTTTAAATTAACAGAAGAATTCAACGAATAAAAAGCTTAGGACTAACGTGCAAGAAGTTTTCTTTCAGAGGCTTTATCGGTCCTCTTCCATATATGTTAGGGACCTCTTTGATACTTCACTCCTGTCTCAATGCTTTGGAATAATTTATTTTAAAAAATGATCATTTTATATCCTAAGTCTAAACATTTTAAAAAAAAAAAATTTCTAATGAATAATCGCAACTAAATAACAACTCCCACTTGTTCATCCAACAAATAATACGGGGCTTGGATTTCATAATTATACTACTTATTCGAGAAAAAGGATCACACCCTAGAAGCAAAAAATATACATCGACGGACACAAATAGCATCTTAACAGAGCATCAGAAAACCATAAGACATGAGCAATGCATCCATAAATGCTCGAGGTTCTTTGTCACAACTGTATAAAAAGTTAGTGTTATCTTCTACATCACATCATTTTATTCCACTTTTCTCACCTTGCTGGAAATCTGTCATCTCAGGTACACCATATAAAGCAGCACTTTCAGACTAAGAGCTCTCTTTCTCATACACATCATTGGCATATTTCCAATTAATAACTTTCCAAATGTTCTTCAGATAATCTGGTCTAACATTCTTGTACTGCATTAAGAAAAACAAGCATACATCAGAATTACTTTTAACAAAGGATATGCATCTAGGAATCTGGGAAAGCGTGTTACCTTTTCCTCCTGATTGCCAAATAATAGCACGATAAAAGTTTCAATTTCAACATATTGTATGCGACGAAAAATTAATTTATTTCTAAACTTGTGAGTATGTGAATATTCTATTCTACGGAGGGTGTGTGGATTCGAATTCCTAACTAACATAAAGGACGAAAAATGAATATTCCATTATAAGGTGTGACTTTACATGAATTCTTGAATTATACGCTTCACTAAGCTTTTGTTTTACTTTGATAATAAAAGATAAAAAAAAATGGCTATGCTATATGTCTTCCTTTGCTAATTTGTTCAAATGAATGTTTCGTCATACCTTTACATTTCTGTTAATTATTGGACGGAATTTTAGGAAGACGGGCTTTATTTGGACGGCTGAAAAACTACTAGGACTTTGCTTCAAGAAAATAAATATGAGCAATTACATAAGTAAAACATAGTGACTAAAAGTATACAAAGCTTCCAATTTCAGAACCTAGCTCAAGAACGGGGGAGGATTACCCAATTCTTATAAGGACTATTTTGGCCCTATCCCTAATCAATCTGAGATATCTTAACTGCAGCTAATTATAAACTTCTGAGACTTAGGAGAAAGCTATGGCATCATTTCCTGCTTGTCTCTATGATTAGTTTATGTTCATGCTAAATTCAAATTTTGATTCACTAAAACCAATCAGTAATATCAACTACAAAATGCAAACTATAGAAGCTATAGAAGAACGTTCGAAGGTCAAATTTCAGGATGAAAATAAGTCAGGATAATAACTATGTTAGGAAACCAATTATTTGTAATTGGCATTTTATTAAGATAAAAGTGTTAGGATGAAATAAGCTCTAAAAAAGTGTTTCAAAATCGTGATAGAAATAACTCAATTCTATTTTAACTGAACAGATCTTATTTTGAAATTCCATTTGGAAACCAAAAATCAAATTTTGCAACCACCCAAACAGACCCTAAATTTGACAGCCCAATATTTCTTTGCATCTCATAAGTCTTAACCACCAAACTGAAAATATAAACAGGATTCAAATAACAATATTACAGCAACCACGCTGTCACTAGTGGATCATCAAGTCAATTTTACCTGTAAGTAGTACGCATGCTCCCAAACATCAATACCAAGCAAAGGAATCAAATTTGGTGCCTTGGTAACCAGTGGGTCCTGCAAATAAAATGTTCAAAATTACATATGAGAATCAACAGACATATGCTCAGAGCATAAACATAGTTCACTAAAGCTAAAAAAATGAGTACGAGGATTGAGAAAAGACGAAAAACTCTAACTAGTTCCTTCTCTTTTCTATAGTTTGCATTATAGCAAATTTATATATCCTGAACACCAAAACATTTGAAGTCCTCCAGATTCCAACAATGTCACTCTATTTTAATTGGGTCCCTACACTTTTTTGTTAATTTAGAATTGAGTCCTGGCTATTTTAAAGTGTTGTAAGCAGGTCTCTGTAATAATTAATTGCTATAACTTCATTAAAACTGAACTGACATTACTGAAACTTGTCTTACCAGATCTAGAGAAAAGGAACACAGGCCAAATAGTTTCTGCACCCTTCAACTATAAGGCAGCCATTGATTCAGAGGCAGCGAGATTAAATAGAGCTAGAGAGAAAAAGTTCACCTGAGGTCTGTTGGTGTTTGGAGGTTGGGTATAGTCTAATAAAGTGAAAGAAGCAGTTCGATAGCCAGATCAGAAAAGAATAAAATGGATGACAGAGAGAATCAAAAGTTCAACGAGATAAATTGGGGAAAAATTGATAAGATATGCTGGCAGGTGGCTGCAGGTCCTCCCGTGGTCAGACTTAAAGCTAAAAAAAAAGTGAGAACTTGAGAGGTTGCTCTGTCTCAGCAATGACAACGAGAGAAAATGAACATGAAAAAGAGATTAAAAACGAAAGGAAGGACAAATAAACACAGTTGGTTTACACAGGCAAGATGTTCTTTACCTAGAGATATAAGAATTTATGAAGGTATGTAAAGACTTGACTATAAATTTAATACAACGACTGTGATGACTCTAGCAATTTATACCTAGAAATAAACTTGAAGTCTAAAAAGTCAAACGCAGATTACAAAGCCATATTACAATAGGTATTGTTTGGTAAAGTATTTCATTGACTGTTGAATCTCATGGATTTAACATAAGGAATATAGACTATTCGAAATTGTAATATCAAGTAAAAGATCTTGGATGGTGTGACAACTACAAGTGATGCCAAAGAAATACAAAAAGGCAGAATTGGAGGCCAGACCAAAAGACTACTTTCATTTATTTTCTTTTGTAATATGTTACGGCTGATCTATGAAGCCTCTTGGGATCATGTAGAAAATGAGGAGGGGCATTGAAGGTGGAAGGGTCAGTTTACCTGGTTGGCAGTGGTTTCAACTACAAGCCTCTTCAACTCTTTGTCCAGACCAAGCCACTGGCAAGGCAGTAGAGAATAAGCAAAAGGAAGCAACATTTCAAACAATGACCAAGACATTAAGCTTATGCAAGGAAAGAAAATATTCTGGGAATTTCAGAATCTGATCAACTCACCACCCAACCAGACCCCTGCAATGCTGCACCTTCTGCATTAACTTTTTGTATCAATGCTTCAAAAGAGCCAAAATGCGTGTCAATAGCCCATCCCAGTGAACCCTTGGGTGGCTCACCACCTCCTTCCTGCACAAGGGGAGAAGTTTTATTAGGTAAAAGAACACCAAAGACAAAATAATTTCCAAAAAACAGGATCAAGATACAAACTTACACGAACAGGAGCTAGATTTTTCCAGAAAATAGAATGGTTGATATGACCTGCAAGAAATGATCCTTAGTTGTACATGAACCGAATTGGATAACTTTAAAAACAATATTAGATAAGATATATCCTGCCTCCATCACTCAAAAGTTTGTTTGGTTCATTTTGAAACCAGTCATAATTTCTCACACAGAGTAAAATATGAATAACAAAAACAAAAAGTCCAGATTACACTGCAGTTATGCAGCCACTGTTCATTCTCATCAACCAATCCATGTTAGTATAGATGCTACACACTAACCACTCCCTTCGGTTTCCAAGCAGAATGACAACAATAAAATTATGGGAAACACACACAAGCACTCAAAGATCCATGTTACACAACTACTGCATTTGAGTAAAATAAAAATTGTGTTCGTTCGAGTACGATACAAACGGATTGGTCGTATTTTTAAGCATCTGTGCATCAATGCCTAGGATACAATACAGTATGTTACTTTCACTAAGTACTACCATAATCACAGCGACCCATAAGCAAATCCGCACTCCCCGCCTCTATTTTACACCAGACTTATAACATCAACAAAGGCCAATTAACTTATCATCCACAACACAACAAACTAAATAATCCACTATCACCTATTCACGACTCGATATTAATTCAATCAACAAATCACGAGTTGCCGTAATTCATCATTCGATAAACCAAAATTAAAAGAAGAAAAACGTAAAAAGAAGGGAAGCAGACCTCCGCCATTGAACTTGATGGCGGCCTGGAGCTTAACGACGGCAGAGGAATCGGCCTTGGCAACGGCATCTTGGAGCTGCTCAAGAGCCTTGTTGTAGTTGGTGATGTAAGTCTGATGGTGCTTCTGGTGGTGGAGCTGCATGATTTCGCCGCTGATGGCTGGCTCCAGTGCGCCATAGTCGTATTCCAGATCAGGTAACGTGTACACATGCAAACCGCGGGAATGAGTAGCCACCGCTGCGCCTACTCCGAGAGGCCTCGCGTCTTTGCGGAGCACCGATGCTAGGGTTTTCCTGGTCAATAGGGCTCGCGCAGCCATCGGGAAAGATATGGAGACGCTTCTGCGACACACCTAAGTGGAGGAGATTCGGTGACAGCAAGTAGATGGATTTATAGATCAAATATTTTGTCACCAATGCCAACTACATAAAATGCTAGTAACACATATGTTCCTCCTATTTAATACATATTATATAATTAATTTATCGCGTAAAACGATTTATATAATTGAATTGGTGTATTTTTTGTCACCCTATAAAACATTGCTTACTTACTAATTAAAACTGATTTTTGAATTGACTAAACTTATTTGTGTTTAGTAGAATTTCTAAATATAGTGATTGAATATTAGAGGGTGTACACGCGTGCATAACTGCACACCAGTTTCATTGGGCTTGTTACAGCACACCACCACCTGCCGACTATTTATTTACTACCATTATTTTTTTCAGGACACAAGTCACGCGTTAAGCATGTAACTAGTATAATTAATCGTTAAATAGCTTCAACAATTCTCTCATTTCAAAATAAATAATGTAAATCCTCTTAGTTCAATTACAATGTATTCAAAAGTTAGAATAATGTTCAGGAGAATGCTCTAGGTACCTACGCTACTTCCATTGTCTTTCAAGGGTTAAGTTCTGTTGTGGTGAAGCTACCTCTCCCAGAAAACCCTTCTTTTGTTATCATGATTTGCCCCATTCAATCTGATTAAAAAATAAAACTTGTTTGATTTAGATGTTTTCTTATTGATAACCTGTATATAAATTAATTTTAACTTTATTTAAAAGCTTACTTTCTTCTCAGACAATGAATATGTAAAAAGTCACAGCACAATAACATTGGTTGCATCTTGGATTCTGAATCCAAGGACATCACTGCTGTGAATACTTGCTTCCATTGCAGCTGTAATATGGACTGATACCAGAGAAAAATTCAGATTGCATCAGTAAAATGGATCACGAAATTTCCAGCTTATAAGATATTTGACGAGTCCTGATGAAGCTTATATGACATTGAGTCGGTTTTCACAGAAATCTTACGAGCAGAATAGATCCAGAAAAGATTTGATGAACCTTCATCAAGGTTGAATGTCAGTATTTTACAAAGGTGAAAGTATTTCCTTACATTAACAAGATAAACAGGTATTTACCCAAATATGTCCTTAGCAAGGGATGTTCCTACTCCTAGACCCTTATTATGTTTGCATTTTCTTTTGTTTCTTTTTAATTAGATGCTGCTTCTTCATTTCATTCACTCGTAACCGTATCGGTCACTCCCTTTAATTAAAGTAGCCAAAATGGGAAGCAAAATCAACAGCTACCATAAGTTTCAATTTATATTACAATATACAAAGAAAAGACAAAGGGCACGAGTAAAGTTCAAGCCAAGAACAGTATAATGGGGTCGTTAAGCTTCAAAAAATAAATAATACAATAAAGACTGAAAGAAATGACTACTTTTGGTATAGCAATACCATCAATACATACCTAAAACACACGGAAAAAACTCTGAATAAAAAAATAATAATAACCGGTAGGCGTTTATACATTATTCAGGCAAAGAAAAAAGTTTGGATATCTATATGAAATTATAATGTAACATGATGTGAAAACATCACCAGAAAATGTATGATACTATACTGCATATCTGTTGGCCAATAGAATTGCGACATGACCATGTACTTGTTCCCCTCCCTAATATTGTTGGTCGGCAAACGGTTCAGGAAATATTAGACTATAGCTACTGAGAAAAAATGACAGGGACATGTATTTGGCAGCAATTCCAGATCCTAATTCCAAATGGATCACGGGTGTTAACCCTCTATAAGGACTATAACTGTTCTTGACAATGCTATAACGAAAGCCCATTAAACATACTAATCTTTGCTCTTGCTCCATACAGGGGACAACTGTCTCTGTCCAATTGTATCACTCACAACTGCACTTCCATTTTCCACATTGATCAGAGGATCAGATTCACCTTCTCTTGCCTGGAAAAGTTAAGAAGAAATAGTGACAGAATGTACTTCTAGAAATGATTGTTAAAGTATAAAAACCAAGACATGCAAAGTTGGCCGAACAAACCTGGGATGCTTGTGATGAAGCTTCGACAGTTTTCTGCTGGTTCTCAAGTGAGCAATAGTAAGAATATAAAATCATCCCCATCATGGCTATCATAATTCCCAGAATGTTTCTCCAGCTAAATGGGTCTTGGAGTAGTATATAACCAAATGCCAAGACAAGGCATGTCTTTAGGTGTCCAAGAACCTGATAGGTCACAGGAGATGTTTTTCCAATAACAAGGAATGTACTAAAATTGACTGAGATGGAGATAAGGCAGGAAAGAATAATGAAAACCTGCAATGCAGAAAGAAGCAGTTGATAAAACGTTAAAAAAAAGGAGTTGGAACTTGGGAAGACTTGTTTAATAATTGAACTCTTACCGTCACTTGTGTTGTATACTTGAAACCAAATACATTTTGGTTGGTTAAAAGTTTATCCAGATATGGACCGCAGATTAACAGGGTTGCTGCTTGATATGGACATGATTGGTACAGAAGCTGGGTGGAAGAAACCTTGAACTTCTTTTGGATAGTATTTGTCATCTAAAAGCAACTAATTAAGGACAAGACACCAAATAAAACAATGATATCCCAGGAAAATAAATCAGACAATCATCTGTGCAAAGCTTTCAAGCGCAATAAAAACTTATATTTTACTCCTAACTATTTTACTCCTAACTATCTTCGAATAACATAAATGACAGCCTCTAGATAAAGAAAATGAACTTGTCCAAAGTCACGGGAAAAAGGAGCTCCCAGGCCAAAAATGAGGCTCTGCATGTGAAGCCTTGCACAATTTAAACAAGAAAACCCAAAAAAAAATTAAGTTAGGGGTATGATGATTAGTTCTTCAACCACCTCATGTACCTCGGGGCAGAAGATAATCACTATAAGTGACAAAGGAAAATACAGAATATGTCAAACAAATAGAGTATATAAAAATATATGCCAAAGTTGAAAAGATTCAGAAATAAGTCCCCAGTGTATATTCTTCTATTCAATATATCACAATTGATCAGAAAATATTGCAAAAATAATTCGCGTTAATGCAAATGAAATTACTTAAGGATACAATCTGAGCAACACAAGTTGTAATCACTGCAAGAAAAGATAAGAAGGAGCCAAGAGCATTGAGCTGCAAATCTGTGACAGTAGCAATCCCGACACCCAGAAGGAGGATAGTAAGGGCAAATTGAATTCTCTTACTGCAATAACAATGAAAAGATAACAATGAATTTTATTTATTGAAAATACTAAAGCAAGGTAAGCTCAAATGGTTTAGATACAAACATACTTGAGGCCAGAACATTGAGTAAGTGTGTGTGTGTGTGTGTATGTATGAGAGAGAGAGAGAGAGAGAGAGAGAGAACAAATAAGACACAAAAAGAAGATCTGAAAACGAATATGAATGAGTTTTTTCATTGACCATTACATAACTAACATTTCGAGTACATATATATCAACAATCAAACATAAAAAAATCATAGTATTGACAAGAAGTTAAATGGAACCTGAATCTCTTCCCAAGAAAAAGGGTCTCCAACAGTACAGTGCAAGGAATGATGGCCAGCTTAGTCATCTGAAAAGGAATATCACGGGGATGTTCAGAGTCAACAAAAATCAAATGAGAAACAGAACCTTAACAAACCTACCTGATAGAAGCCAACAGAATTAAACCCCAGGCTCAAATTTAAAAGTCCAATTGAGATCCCATTTAAAATCCCAAATCCCATTACAGCTTTCTGCTCAAAAGGTTTATGCTCAAAGAATCTCATTTTGAGAGCCACATGAAGGGAACAAAATGTCACAAGCAGATGCCAGCTGGTCAAAGTTGTAGCTGCATATCAAAAAGGACAACTTTCAAAAATCGTGTAAACCTCAGACAATACATCGAAGTGTAAACATGAAAGCTCAAATTTGCACATGGATGAAAATAACCTAAATCATCATCATACACCAAATTTCAGACGAGATAAGTTGATCTTCTTTGTCAATAGGACAGAAAACAGGTACATTAAAATGCACAATAATGATAAGTAATATCTAATGTTTAGGTACTTCCAGAAAACCAAATCAATTATTATAATTTTAACCAGGCAACTCATCTTATTCACATTACTAAGCAGCTGTATAGATTGCAGAAAAAGAAGTAAAGAAAACAAAATACTTAACTTGGTAATGCCTAGTGAATACAGACAACAATAGATAAGTCCAAAGTGGCAATATTTAATTTAGAAAAAGAAGGGATATCAACAATCCAAAAGATCATATCAATTCCCGGATATAGTATATAGGAAACTAAATTTTAGATACAAAGGCAACATGAAAAATTATAAAATTCGACAAATCCAATCTCCAACTAACACTTCTAGTTTCTCTAAGGGCATGGGCAGTTGAGTTGGTTGAAAATGATTGTCAACCAAAGTTGATAACGAAAAACATTTCTATTTCCACATTCTCATGTTGAAAGAAGCAAGTATGGCGTAATTTTCATTACAAAACTTCTGCCTAAACAGCCAACCAGACACACCCTAGGTGAGTACACAGTCTAGATCGCTGGCAGACTACGTCACAAGAAGTAGCAGCAAGTACAATGGATCAAGTTCTAAGTTCCAACAAAAGAGGCAAGAGGAAGGGAAGGGCTAAAATTATGAATCTTCAATTGTAATAGCACGCATGAAATCACACAAACACTGATGGAACAAGTAGGTTAGAAAAAGAAGAAATGAAAGAAAAAAAAGGTGGCAAAAATAGAAAACAAAACAAGGGTACAAGCTTGCAACAATCAAGAGGAAAGAGAATTTACCGAAAATAAAATGCAATGAACTCATCAGCGCCTTATTGCAAATCACAATGGACACAGATGAAACCACTGAAAGAGTCAACGCGCCCACAGTTCCCAGCTGGAAACGCTCTCCCTCACCCATCTTCGTCTTTGCTCCAAAACCTGTAAACCCAAATCCAGCCCGAAACAAGAAAAAAAAAAAAAAAAAAAACATCCCCAATTTCAAAACATCAATAAGAAGGGGAATCAGACAACACACAAATTACATCAAAGGCGATAAGAAGAAGAAGACATTGAAACAACAACACCAGCCATACCCAGAAGACAAAAACGACAACTTTACCCACCCACGAGCCGACAGCGGGGGCAGGGGGGAGAATTAAGTGAATTGAGCAAAAAGGGTTTACGATTTGGAGAAATTTAGATCGATTTAGTGGTTTAGGGTAGAAAGAGAGTGAGTGATGAGAGTAGCAAACTAAGAAAGTGAGGAAGGAGAAGGATTCTGGTGGTGAGGAAGAAGAATGGGATGCAGAGTTATGATATGGAATGTTTTGGTATTGTTTTTGATGTGTAAAGTGGTGAGTGAGGCAGCAAAAGAGATTTGGTAGTAAAAGACTTAAAACACAATGAAATAATGGATTAATTAGAGTTAATGGAAATGGGGTTTGGTAATGGACAAACAATTAGTGGCTTCAGATCCATAGTCAAAACCAGACTTTACTTGCACGAGAAATGTTAGGTAGTAGGGACATACCTTTGTCCAAGTACTTTATTTTATTTTTTAACAAAATTTAATGGGTTCAATTATAACCATGATAATAATGAAATAATAACTATTATTACATTATTATTCCTGAAAGCACAATATCTACATTTAATAATAAAAAGTAAAGTAAAAATATAATTAAAATATTAATTATTACATATTTATTAAAGTTCAAAATATTATTTATTGAAGTTATAAAATGATATCTGAAAAAATATTTTCTATTATTTTTATGATCTTATAAACACATAACAACAGTAAGAGTACTTAGAATGTGTATTAAAATAACTACAGTTCATCATATTTAATAGTTTCTTAAATTATGTACAAATTAGAGTGTCTATTAGAGTACAAATTATATAAAAAAACACTCAAACAAACCATGGTATTAATTTTTAAATACTATTATTATTATTCTTATTATTTTATGATTAATTAATAATAATAAAAATTAATTAATGATATTCCAAATTAATTAATAAAGATCAAATTATTTGTTTATGCAAAGATTATTATAAATAATGAAATTAATATTTGTTTTCAAAGTTATAATTGAAACAATTTTACCATTTCATATCTGAATATATTATTTTAAAATTATAATTAGAATATTTTTTATGCTGAGGATTTTTTTAAAAGGCCTCATTCAATTGTGTTTTTTTTCTTTATGTAATTGATAATTACTTTTAAAATATATAAAATAAACTTTAATGAATTAAAAGGGTGAAATTTTAAACTTACCGTTATTAAAATTAAACCCAATTTAATTAACACTAGATACTTGTGAAAACATATGGGTGTTCACCGTTTTTTATAATAATAAAAAATAACAAATTATTGTTATTGTTATTATTATAACTGTCGTTGTCGTGCAAATTTTGTAAATATATGTGATATTATATTAGTAAGTGATGATAATGTAATGTTATTAAGTTATAATATATAAAATAAAATTATATTTATTATAAATGAAGTGAAATATATCAGAAAAGATGAGAGAATAATTGTTGATAAATAGAGAAAAAGAGAAGAGTAGATGATTTCATAAAAAAGTTGGTAGAAGTAACGATTAATTTTTAAATTTTTTATAAATAATTATACTTTAAACGATAAAATTGGTATTTTAAAATGTGAATACAAAGAAAGGAATCTTCTTTATATATTGTTATAGATTATAAAATTAAATATTCTTTTTATAATTTTATTATAGATATTTTTGTTATTCTATAAGAAATTTTTTAATTAAAAATGGTTAAGTTTAAATAGACAGTTAAATAAAAAAACAATTAAAATTTAAATAAATTATTACTTATTGTTAAAATAATTATTTTAATTTGAAATGGGATAGAATATAAATATAATTCTCATTATATATAAATATGGATTATTATAATTACAAAATTAAATATAAATTAATTTTTTAATTTTATTGTAAATAGCTTTTATTTATTTTAAAAATATGGTTACCGAAAGGAAACTTTTCACAATTTATAGGTACAGATAAAATAAGTATAATCCGATAAATATGAAGCATCTCTTTACTAGTATTAATTATAAATGATTATAAATAGAATTTTAAGTGAGTATATCTAGAAAGCAGTTGTTAATATTTTTGTTTGATACAATAACTATGGTTTTGTTCTTTTTTACTTTTAAGTGAATTTTAAAATTATTCTATCAATTTAATTTTTTATTTTTAAAATATGTGAATTTAGTTATTTTAATTAAATTTTGTTATAATTATTTTATGTTTCGTACACATCTCATATTTGTATTTAAGTTGTTTATATTTTTTAACATATTTTTATTTTAATGTTAAGTCAAATACTATTATGAAACACGCTTGAAATGTCAAATAAACTTAACAAAATTTGATTAAAATAACTAAATTAATATATTTTAGAAAATGAAAGACTAAATTAATTTAAAATTTTAAAATAAATTAATTTCAAAATTTACTAAAAGTCAAGGACCAAAAATATATTTAATCCTTCTTTTATATATCGAAATAATTATTATGAGAATATAATTTATCTCTATTTACGATGTAAAATTAAACTCTTTTAACTAAATATAAGAATGCAGAATTTTTTACCTTTTCTATTCTAAATAATTGTTTATGAAAAGTAATTTTTAAAGCCTATAATAAATGAAATATTTTTTTAAAGAAAAGTAGTATAATAATTAAATATTTTGACCGGTTCCGTTGTTTTCTAAAAGTAATTAGAACACGTTTACCAATAAAACGTGTATCATGAAATAATTTCATTACAAAAGGCCCTGTATATGTAATTTTTACGTGTTTAGTTTCTTAAATTATTTTTATGTTTTTAATTACAAAATTAAAATGCGTTAAATTTTGGATTAAATAAATTGTGGAATGTTATGGGTCACATGATAACTACTCTAACGTGTATATTAAATTATTTAGTGTTTTAGCATATTGTATTGTATGGGTTAGTGGATCAGTTAAACACTTATCTACGTCCAAAGTAATTTGTATAATTAATTTATATTTATAAGTACACAAATATGGAGTATTGATCATGATTACCTTGTCAAGCGCCCAGATAATAGAAATACGAACCTATAGAACAAATCATGTTCGTGGAGTAGTCAACATTCTTTGTACGTGACAATCATTACGGATATCATGAAAATATGAATCAACGAGCGGCCAACTGCCTCACGGCGGCGTGCGAATGATACGTCGATCGTCAAGACCCAATTGTTGACCATATGAAAATATGTGTCAACGAATGGTCGACCTCAGTGGCATCGAGCGAACGATATGTCGGTCGTCACAGCCCAATTGTTGATCATATGAAAATATGTGTCAACGACGTGCCAGTCGCCTCAACGATGTCGCACGTTTGTTGAACATAAACCCTTATGGTGACCACGAGAAACATGATGAGCAACATTGAAGTGCCCGATGCCTCAGATGACCAAGCAGACACCCGAGAGATGTTGAGGATGATGCAGCGGTGTAAGGATGAAATGTAGCAGAACTACGAAGTGCAAATTTGAGTCTTAAGGGAAGAGAATGCGGCCATCAGACAAGAGAGGGAGAAGGTGAACCCTATACCTTCTACCCTAACCATCCCTTACCCCCCCCCCCAAGGCATAATCGAGTAGAGCCAATCGGGGAGGAAGAACAACCTCACCCTTCCCATGCGGGGAGGCCTAAAGGAACAAAGAACGAACCCACTCACACGATAGTGGAAAGTTCAGTGGCAAGCAAAGGAGGTCACCCCTCTAGGATGAAAGTCCACACAGAGGGAGAAATTCCTTCACCCCTATGATTCTGGAAACCCCATTACCAGAACGGTGTAAGATGCCAAAAGCATGAAAATGATAGGGACCACATGTTCCTATTTATAGAAATTCCAACAATACTTAGCTGCACAAAAGGCATTAGACCTTCAACAGCCTAGGAGGCATTACCCTTCAAATTCTGCTTAACAGGTACAAATACGAAGCATCGTATCTGAGCATGCCATCCCAAGCAATGTCCACCTGAATGAATCGAGTGGAACCTTGGGGAAGAAAATTGAACAGTATAATAAATTCTTTTCACTTCGACATAAGGCCTCGCTCAAGGCTTGGGGGGCTTGTGTACCGTATGGACTAATCGACCAGCTAAACGTCTATCGGTGCCCAAAGTAATTTGCATAACTAACTTGTATCCAAATCTAAGTACACAAATATCGTGCGCCGATCGGCGACCACCTTGCCAAGCACCCGGATGGTATACATACAAATCTATAGAACAAATCTCGCTGCGAAGCAGTCAAGCTCCCCTAGATGTGACGATCACAACGAAAATCATGAAAATATGTATCAATGAGTGGCCAACTACCTCAGCAGCATCATGCAAACGATACGTTGGTCGTTAAGGCCCATTGTTTATCAAATGGAAATATGTGCCAACGAATGGTCAGCTGCCTCACTGGTGCTAAGCGAACAATATATTGGTTGTTAGGGCCCAATTGTTGATCATATAAAAAATGTGACAATGAGTGACCAGCCACCTCAATGGTGCCACACGAACGGTCCATCGAGTATTCAAGGTGTAATGCTGGAGATATGTAGATAGGAATCAGACAACAACGTTCAACATGTAACATCGAACGACATCAGAAATAAAAAGGTTCGTCGGCAATTAAAATTAAACAGGTCATTTTAATCAAGTTTTAAAAGCAATTGGGTCATGATTAAGCCAACTCTAATCAAAGGCACACGTAGAAAACTATAAATAGAGGTCAATGGTAAGGTTGTTAGAACTTTTCTTTCGCATTTATTACAACATTAATTGTTGGAACATTAATTACAAGGTTCTTAAACATGATCAAAAGATTGTAGATCAATATACCATTCATGAAGGATCTATTGACCAAGAAAAGGAAAATTCACGAACAAGAAACTGCGAAACTAGAAGTTGGATGTACTGTCATCATGAAAAAACCCTTACCTAAAAAATTCAAGGATCTTGACAATTTTACTCTGCCTATAGCAATTAGAGATCTAATAGTAGGCAAAACACTATTGGACCTTTGGGCAATCATAAATTTGATGCCTCTATCAATTGTTAAGAGGGTAAGAGATGTGGAAACTTAGCCTACAAGGATGACATTATAATTTACTGATAAATCAGTAAAATATCCATATGATGTAGTGGAAGATCTCTTGGTTAAAGTACACAAGTTCTACTTTCCAATAGACTTTGTGATTATCGATATTGAAGGGGATATAGAAGTGTCTTTCATCTTAGGAAGGTCATTCATGACAATTGCAAAAGTTATCATAGACGTGGACAATGGCAAGTTAAAAGTAAAAGTACAAGATGATGAGTTCAACTTTAATGTGTTTGAAGACATGAAGCATCTTGTTGACAAAAAAGATTACTTCAAAATGGATACTCTTGATGAACTTTGTCGGATGAACAAAAGAAAGTAACCAAAAATTGAAGGTATTAACCAATGATGACAATTACATTTATGTCAAGGAGAAGTAAGGGGAAAATTGTTGATAACAAAACTTGATTATGTTAAATCAATAACCTCTGCTAGTGCACAAAGATGGAAATCAACTGCAAGGAGACACCAAAACAAAGATCACATGAAAAGCTCAATAAGTTGCCCTCACATTTGAAATATTCCTTTTTTGGAGGAAAATCACACAAACATGTCATCTTGAACGATTCATTCACAGAGGGTGAAAAACACAAATTGATGAAAATATTGGAGGCTATTCAGAAAGTTATAGACTGGACCTTAGCTAATTTAAAAGGAATTAAACTCTTTGATTGTATGAACATAATCATGATGGAAGAAAATTCCAAGCCAATAGCTTAGTCTCAAAGATGCCTTAATCCAAATATGAAAGAAGTAGTAAGGAAGGAGGTTATAAAATTGCTAGAAGTTGGTATGATTTACCCAATTTCAAATAGTGAATGGGTTAATCCAGTCTAAGTTGTTCCTAAAAAAGGAGGGATCATAGTTGTTCAAAATGAAAATAATGAATTGATCCCTTCAAGAACTGTTCTGGGATGGAGGATGTGTATTGACTACATAAAGTTAAACCAATCAACAAGAAAGGATCATTTTCAATTACCTTTCATGGATCAAATGCTAGAAAGATTGGTTGGACAAGCCTACTATTTTTTTTTTCTAGATGGATACTCTGGCTACAACCAAATAGTCGAGGATCCACTAGATCAAGAAAAGACTACATTCACTTATAAATTTGGAATTTTTGCCTATAGAAGTATATCTTTTAAGTTGTAGAATGCTCCAGCCACATTGCAGAGATACATGCCAGCAATCTTTTTAGATTTGATAGAGAAATGCATAGAAGTTTTCATTGATGACTTTTCAGTATTTGGGTCATCATTTGAATCTAAACAAGGTTCTGAAAATATGTGTAGAAACCAACTTGGTGCTCAATTAGGAGAAATGTCATTTTATGGTTAAGGAAGAATTTCCACTTGGCCATAAAATCTCTGAAAGGGATAGAAGTTGATCCAGCTAAAGTGGATATCATAGCAAAACTCCCTCCTCCAACCAATATCAAAGGAATCAGAAGTTTCCTTAGACATGTTAGATTTTACAAAAGGTTCATTAAAGACTTCTCAAAGATTTCAAAACTTCTTTGCAATTTGCTACTGAAAGAATCAAAATTCTCTTTTGATGAAAAGTTCTTATAAGCTTTTTCAACACTTAAGAAAAAGCTAAGCACAACTCCAATTATCTCTGCACCAGACAGGAAAATTGCCTTTGAATTGATATGTGATGCTAATGACTTTGTAGTTGGAGTTGTCTTTGACCAAAGAAAATGCAACCATTTTCATACTATTCATTATGCCAACAAAAAATTGAATGAAGCTCAAGTGAATTATGTCACAACTGAAAGTTCAGAGCATACTTGATTTGATCACAAATAATAGTTTACACTAACCATATAACTATCAAATATCTCATGAACAAAAGTGATTCCATTCCAAGGCTAATAAGGTGGATTTTGCAGCTACAAGAGTTCAACTTGACCATCAAGGATAAAAAGGGAAGTGAGAGTCTTGTAGCTAGCCACTTATCAAGGCTAAGCAATGAGAAAGTCACTAATTAGGAAGGAGCAATCATAAAATGAAAGGTTTGTAATCCAAGACAAACATTGGTTGTTGATATGACTAATTTCAAGGCTGCTAGAACAATTCCCAAAGAGTATAGTAAGCACCAAAGGAAGAGGCTATTAAAATTCTCCAAGTAGTTTGTCTAGGATGATTCATACCTCTTCAAAGTAGGCATTGATGGCTTGTTCAGGAGATGCACATTTAGTACAAAAATCAAAGATGTATTGTGACACTACCATAACTCACCCTATGGAGGTCATTTAAATAGAGAAATAACTACAACCAAAGTGTTGTAATCTGGTTTTTATTGGCCTACCTTGTTTAAAGATGCAAATGACTATTGCAAGAGTTGTGACAAATCTCAAAGGGAGGGAGGCATATCCAGAAGACAAGAACTTCCCCTCCAACGCATAATTCAGATTGAAATATTTGATTGTTGGGGAATTGATTTCGTAGGAGCACTACCAATGTTCTATTCCAATGAATACATGTTAGTGATAGTGGAATATGCCTCGAAGTTGGTAGAAGCTACAACTATCAATTGTTGGTGCCAAAATTGTGATCAAATTTTTGAAAAAGAACATTTTTTAAATTTGGCTTACCAAGGGTGCTAATCAGTAATGGTGACACTCACTTTTGTAACAGACAGCTTAAAAAGGTGATGGAACATTAGGGAATAAGACACAAGGTAGCAACACCTTACCACCCACAAACAAATGGCCAAGATGAAGTTTCCAATAGAGAACTAAAAAGGATTTTAAAAAAGTTAGTTGTTGATTATATGAAGGATTGCGCTTTGAAAATTGATGATGCATTATGGACATGCAAAACTGCATTTAAAATTGGCATTGGCCTAACCCCCTTTCAACTTGTATATGAAAAAGTTTGTCACTTACTTGTGGAGCTCGAGCATAAGGCACTATGGGTCCTAAAGACTCTGAACTATGATCTAAAGCTTGTTGGTGAGAAAAGGAAATGTTAGATCCATGTTTTGAAAGAAATGAGGCTACAAACATACAAATCTTCCTCCTTGTACAAGAACAAAGTAAAGGAATTTCATGACAAAAGGATTATAAAGAGACAATTTAAACCAGACCAACCAGTCTTCTTATTCAATTCAAAATTAAAATTGTTTCTAGGTAAGTTGAGGACTAGGTGGTCAGGTCCATTCATAGTTAAAGAGGTCAAGCCTTATGGAACAATTGAAATAGAAGATCCAACAACCAAGAACAATTGTGATCAATGGATAGAGGCTAAAGGCTTACTTGGGTGGTGACTACAAGAAACTCACCACACTCACCAGTAGCAATAGCAAAAATAGTCGTGTTCATGATATCCACAGATAAAATTTACGATAGATAGTTGGTACCCCGTGGGTAGCGAGTAACGGGTCGGGTGCGGATATCATACTACTTGTACCGATTGGTATCCATTACCCACAAAAAGTTAAAATTAAAATTTAATTTATATTTTATTAAGTTAAATGGAATTAAAATTAAAATTTAATTTATATTTTATTAGGTTAAATTTAATTAAAAATTAAAAAATTAATTTATATTTAATTTTATATCTTTTTGTAATTTTATTTTAAAAATTTATAAAATATTCTTTTTAAAATATCCACGAGTATTCACGGATACTTGCAGGTTCTAGTGGTAACGGGTGGATTTTTTTATTGCGAGTTGAGCAATGGGTAGGCACTATCTCTGCCTGACTTGACTCGTTGGTATCCCTACTCACTAGTTTAGAAGATCCATAATGGAAAAAGCGTCGAATTGATGACATTAAACAAGCGTTCTTGGAAGACACCCAAGTTGTTAATAATGTGCATAAATTCTTCATTAGCATGCATTAAGGAGTTTGATTTCGTCATTTGGATATGTTAGAATGTTTTTGAAAAAATTTTGAGTTTGATTATGTTGATAAAAGTAGTGGAATAGTGAAATGGGGTGTGATAAATTGTCGTTGACGCTATCAAGTTGACGCTATCAAATTAACACTATTCTAACTAAAGCAACTTTAGTATTGCCAAATTAATAGTTAATAAACTAGATAGAATTATGTTAATCCTTAATCGTATCCCAAGGAATACAAAATGATTTTAAACAATTGATTCTGATGAAATCCGACATGAAAGATTAATAAAACACAATTCAAATAATAAAAAAAACCTAACGTAATGGAATTAATAAATAGGTTAAATTATTCTTTTGGTCCCTCTATTTGTCAAGTAATATCAGTTTGGTTCTCAAGTTTTTCGTTGTCTCAATTTGGTCCTCATTTTCTTAAAAATGATTCAATTTGGTCATTACCGTTAATTTTGACCAGACAGTGTTAAAGTCAATGCCACGTGTCAATTTATGGTTTTTTTGAATTTTTTGAATTTTTTTTTAAATTTTTATTTTATTTTATTTTTTGAATTTTGTTAACTTGTTATACGTGTTACTTCACAGTTGTGTTACATGTCAAAATGACTCAATTTGGTCTCTATATTTGTTTTTAGTTTCAATTTAGTCTCAATTTTTATAAAAATGAAGCAATATTGTCCCTCTTTAAATTGACACTCAATTTAATTTTTTTATAAATCTTATGATGATATTGTTAACAAAATTGACATTTTTATTAAATATTTATAGAAATATTTTTAAACAAGTTTTTTTTTTAGTTTTATTATTCTTAACAAAATTGCCTTTATTATTAAACAAAGTTAAATTCCAAACTTAATTTCAAAAATTAACAATTTTGTCATCATATATAAAGGCATCAAGTGTATCATATTATACAAACTTAATGAAGATTAAAAATCAAATAACTTGTCACACATAAGTTTAGGAACTAAATTTCAAGTTCAAAACAAAACCAAAGTCTAATGTTTTGTATAGAATTTAAAGTTAATTTAAAATATTTATAGAAATTTTTAATAAAAACTTTAATTTTAGTAAGAATATCAACATAAGATGTATGAAAAAATAAAATGAGTGTCAATTTAAGGACGGACAATATTATTTCATCTTTACAAAAATTGGGACTAAATTGAAACTAAAAACAAATATAGGGATCAAATTGAGTCATTTTGACACGTGACACATGTAAAAAATTAAAAAAAAAAATTGACACGTGGCATTGGCTTTAATAGTGTCTGGTCAAACTAACGGTAAGGACTAAATCGAATCATTTTAAAAAAAATGCATACTAAATTGAGACAACGAAAAATTTGAAGAGCAAACTGATATTACTTAACAAGTAGAGGGACAAAAAGAGTAATTTAACCTAATAAATAAGATTGGTATGCAAAAATATAAATAATATAAATTTGATTACAATAAATGAAATAACAAATTAATAAAAAAAATAAAATAATTATTGTTAAACATGTTAATTTCACTACTTTTCAAAGATAGATTAATCATTGATTATTTATATATTATTATTCTTTTTTCAATTATTGTTCTGTACACTCTCTATAAACCTATTATCTAATCAAATACATATTCCAAAATATTCTTTATTACCTCAGATCGGAAACCATATTTTTTCATCCATAATTGCCCAATCTTCTTAGGAATCCCTAATATATGAAAATAGTTCAATCTAAACAAGTCACATTACCATGTAGATGTTTAGCCCATATATTTCATTGTCTCAATATTTACAAATTCCTTCTAATATGTTGGACCGTAATTCCAAAAAAAGCTCCAATATTATATATATAACATGGAAATCCACACATAAACTGCACATATTACTAACCTACATTAACAAACAATATGTGGATCACAGACAATAAACATTTGCACGTGACAGCATAAGAAAACCTAATTAATTCACAAAATGTACACAGTTAATTACTTAAAACAACCAAAACCTATCAAAAGAGTATTTTAATCCCACTAGTAACCCTAAAACAACCACCACAACAATAATCAAAGAATTGTAAAATGACACTAACCTTAGGAACCAAATGACAAACCAACAAATTACACAAACTTAACAACTCAATCATAATCATAACCTCAATCGTTCGTTAGGCAATGCCCACCACTAAACTATTCAAAAATCATGTCTCAAAAACTCATCAAAATTTAACCAATCATAAACCATATGTACAAGTTTAAGTGTACTTATGCCCTCTGAATACATTCAGTGTATAACTAGTCCCAGACCCGTGCATACGTGTTTTTTTTTTCGTTTTATATTTTTTAATATTTAAAACAGATTGTATTGTTAGGATATATAAATTAATGATTTGAATAATTATTATTGTTATTGGTTTAATTGTATAATGATTAATTTTATTGTTTAAATATATTATTAATTTATTTAACTATAATAATTTGTAATAATAATAGGTCGTTCTTAAAGTAAAATATAAACATATTATGTAATATGGTACTGTATAAATTAAATATAATATAAAATTGATGTTAAAATTTTTAAAAAGAAAAATTGCATGTTATATTAAAATAATATGCGTACTTTGTGTGATATATTAGAATAAAATGCGTATGTACAAATCGTTATTAAAGTAAAATAAAAGCATATGGTGTTATATGGTCATGTACAAAATATATACAATGTGAAATTGATGTTAAAATTTTTAAATATGAATACATGTAGATATAAACACATGTATATTACATTAGAATAAAATGTGTATCCACATGTTGTTATTAAAGTAAAATGTAGGTATATTGGGTTATATGGTCCCATACAAAATATATAAAAGATGAAATTTATGTTAAATTTTTTACATATAAACACATGTATATCATATTAAAATATAATGTGTATTCATGAGTCCTTGTTAAAGTAAAATGTAGGCGTATTATATAATAGTGTCCTGTATAAAATAATACAACATGAGATTGTGTTAACATTTTTAAATAGAAATGTGTATGCATATCGTGTAATATGGTCCTGTATAAAATAAATACATGATGAAATTGATGATAAAATTCTAAAATAGAAACACATGTACATATAAACACTTGAATGTTATATTAAAATGAAATACGTATGCACGGATTGCTACTAAAGTAAAATGTTGTCGTAGTATGTAATATGGTCCCATACAAAAAAAAATATATATAACATGAATTTGATGTTAACATCTTTAAATAGAAACACATGTAGATACAAACACATGTATATTACATTAGAATGAAATGCATATGCACGTGTTGTTGTTAAAATAAAATTTAGGCATAATATGTAATAGGGTCCTGTATAAAATAAATACAATGTGAAATTGATAATAAAGTTTTTAAATAGAATTATATTAAAATGAAATGTGTATGCACCCGTAGATGCTAAAGTAAAATGTAGACATACTATATAATATGATCCCGCACAAAAATAAAATATAATAAATTTTTCCAATCTTCAATAAATACAAATTCAACCTCCACTAAGTATTAAAAATAATAGTATTAATAAATAAAGATATAAATTAAAATAAAATAGAACAATTCATTATATTTATAATAACAAATAATAATAATAAAAATAACATTAATAATTGAACAAAAATATTAAAATGAAATAAAATTGTTGAATAAAATTATAATATAATAATGTAATGATAAATATATTACAAACTAAGGAAGATAATGTAAATATGATTAAATATATTGAAAAAATATAATTCTACAAATAACTTTTGGACATCGTTAAAGAAATTTAAAATATTTAAATAAGTCAACAAATAAAGGTTTTAATCCTTTAAATATTCTAAATCACATTTCAAAAGAAATTAATTATTACTTTGGAAAGGTTAAATTGATACAAATTTAAAATAGAAATAACTAAATACAGTTTTATCATGGCAATATGAACAATAAAAAATCATAAAAGTAGAAGTGGAATGGACCAATATTTTTGCAATCAATCCAATTTGAAATAAAAATCAATCCAATTTGAAATAAAAGTATAAGATAACTTATTGCGATATAAGACTATAATATATTAACACTGTATATCCTGATTTTACTTGTTACCATTTAATACTTCCTTAAAACCACAAATTTTAGCCAAATCTTGAAAAGATAGCTTATTATGGTACAAATAACGTTATAAAGTAATATTAAAACTGACATTGTAAATAAAATGTAATAAATATATTCAATACATATTGATTCAAAATTTGTTGAATAATAATTAAAGTAAAAATTTAAAATAAAATATATTTATCGATTAAAATAATAATAACAAAATAGTAATTATAATATTGTTATTTTAAATGCGTAAATTATTTTTTGTAATATTATAATTGATATATTGTAAATGTATTCAATATATATCAAATTCAATAAAACTAAGAAATCTATTATTAATTTATGAGAATAATAATTTAACTGGTGTACTTATTGATTTCGTTATGTCATGGAGAGTGATAAATATATTATTTAAATAATCATTTTGGTTATTGACAATAATAAATTTATATTAGCTAAATTATTCAATACAATTAGTAAAATGTGATTAAGTAACTAATATTTAAATATGACATTGTAATATTATTACTAAAAATTGTCAAATTACATGAAATATTTCTTAAAATTTTTTGAAAAAATTTGCAAGAAAAGATTCTTTTCTGCCATTTTTTCTAAAAATTTTAATTGGCAAACAATTCCTTCGTGGGTAATAATTTCTTACAAAATTATAAAATTTATAAGTATTTCCTACAAAATTTGTTGCAAAAAGTATTTTATACAAAATATTTTGAAAAAAAATTGGTAGAAATTTCTTGTAATTTTTTTTTCACAACAAAATTTGTAAGTATTTCTTACGGAAAGATTTTCAAAACAAAATTGGTAGGAAATATGAGTTTTTTTAGTAGTGTATATTTTTGTTATAGTATTTTTTAGTTATTTGTTATATTTAAATATATATATATATATATATATATATATATATATATGTGTGTGTGTGTGTGTGTTAATTGAAAATAATCAATTTATATTAGGAAAAATATATTTTCTATAATTAACATGAAATGATATATTTTTGTTAGTAATATAGACAGTACTAAAAATTTTCATATTATATGGAAATTTTCTTGCAAATTTGTTAAAAAAATTTGCAAGAAAAAACTTTTTCCTGCTATTTTTTCTAAGAATTTTAATCGGCAGGTAATTGTTTCGTGGGTAATTATTTGCTACAAAATTATAAAATTCGCATGTATTTTTTACTAAATTTGTTGCAAAAAATGTTTTATACAAATTATTTTGCAAAATAATTGGCAGCAATTTCCTACAATTTTTTTTTCATAACAAAATTTACAAGTATTTTCTACAAAAAGAAAAATCAAAACAAAATTAACAAGAAATATGAGTTTTTGTAGTAGTGAGATTTGTGTTAATTGAAAATAATATATTTATATTAGGAAAAATATATTTCGTATAATTAACATGAAATGATATAGTATTGTTAGCTATTTTGTATTGTATAATTGATGATTAATTTTTAATGTTTGATAACACTTAACTATTAACTATTCTAATTAATTTTTAATATAATTTATATTTCACACAGCTTAAATAAGCTTTACGAAGTAAACTTATTTCACAGTAGTCAAATCATTACATTTTCAGAATCAATAAGAAGAGTTTGATTTTGGCGGCAAACAATACATATTAGGTGTCTTTTCAATACCTCTCTAGTTTGATTTAGTGGAGACCCTTTTAGATTTGGTGAATTAATTTTCTAATACTATATTCAGTATGTCTATTAATTTGGTTCAATATTTCTATTAATTTGGTTCACTGATAGTCTAATATTTTTGTGTTAATTTGTTTAATGTAGGTAGGTTATTTTATTGAAGTAGTTTTTTTTTTTTCGTTTCATTATAAAGTATTGTGAAATTAATTATAAATAGTTCTTCTCATGATAAAGTATGGTCAAAGCAATTATAATTCCTTCTATTCAAATTTGACGTTATTTATTATGAAGTGTGACTATGATTAACTATAATAAATTTATTTTATTTTCAATGCTTAAATTATATTTTTGTGATATTATGATCGATTTAATAATTATAAAAATAATAATTTACCTTATATAAGATTAACTATTATAGAAAATTCCATTAATAAAAGAAATGTATTATACAGTTATTAAAATGATTATTAGGTATAATTATAAAAAGTATAATATTACTTTTTATAGAAATATCAATTAATTAAAGGATTTAAAAAGAATATTTTTAATTATTATTTAAATTAAATAGTCATTTACCTTCTATAATATTATTTTTTTATAGAAAGGTCGATTAATAAGAGAGATGTACTATACATTTAATAGCACAATTATTATAAATAATAATAAAATGAATAGTTATATATTATATTAAAATGAATTGTATATTTTTTTTTATCGTTATAGTTAATCGTATGTATCTTGTGCAACATGATCCCGTAAGCAATATATGATAAGTTTTTTTTTTTCTTTTTGAAATCCTATTGCGATTCCATTATAAACAATAATTAATAATAGACCTTTTGTTTTACTTTATTGTATTAAATTTATTGTATTTATTTGTAGTTATATAAGATACTGATTTTAGTTTTTTTCAACTGAAATTTTTTTCTTTTAATTTGTAATAAGAAAATTGATATAACAATAATAATAATAACTTATATAATATGAAAGTTTTAAAGATATAAAAGATTTTGAACATAAATATTTACAGTAACAAAAATCGAAATTCACAAACCTAATATTTTACAATGAAATATAACAAACCTAAGTGTAGAACAAAAACATAACTATATAACGAACTCCCCTCCACAGTAACATTATAAATACAAAAACAAATCCAACAACCATAGTGTTTAAACATAACATTCTCGTACCTACAATAATCTCAACCCAAAAACTAAGAATGACAAAAATGTATAAGTATATTTGAAGATGAAGAAACAAAAAAGATAAGTTCTTTGAAAAAAGTAATAACCTTCAGGATCGTGTGAGGATTGTGCTAACCAAATAACCATCTGATGCACTCAAGCTCTGATATAGGAGATAGAAGGTAAAGACAAAATCAATATTTGACAAATTATAGAATGACCAAAAATCAATATTTGACAAATTATGGAATGACCAAAAACCAAAAACACAAAATTACCATGAACCCAAAGTAGAAGAAGACCACGAAGAAAAAGAAAGAAAACTCAATGTAGATTCATCGCAAAAGAAGTAAAAGAAAAAGAAAAAAAAAACTTAAGGAGCATTAACCTTAAGGCCGAAGGGTTTTCTTCTGATCATGTAGATTTGTCGTTTTATGGAAGAAGAATAAGAATGAAAATAGATTTTTTGGGAGAAGAAGAAGAAAAGCAATTGTCTGTCAATCAATATTTCAACCAATACGTCAATCAATAATTTAATCAAGCATTAAATATGGAATCATTTAAAGATTTGATTAGCCATTAGAGGAAGAAGCGGGAAAACTTAAATGCACATTCACGGCTAGATTTTTTTCAGCATGGGAACAGGAAACAACAAAGAAAAGCATAAAGAAAACGACGTATATGGATGGATCCCTGCACCCAAAAACCATTTTTTCATACAGTGTTCATCAAATAGTTTTTCTTTCTATCAACAAAAGTGTTCATCAAACACTACAACATATAAAAAACGTGTTTAGTTTAAGATTCATCAGAACAAACAAAACTAACCTCGCAATTAGTTTCTACCATTTGTCGAATCCAACATTCTTCAAGTTGGAAACAGTTTCATCCTTCAGACCAGTGGTCTTTATGTGATGAACACAACTTTGATCCCAAGAGCCAACAGTTTGTTGTAGAGTTTAAGAGTCTCAAGCAGTGCAAATTCCTGACCATAAGAAACCCAAATCTTGCAAAGGACCTTAAATCCTTATCCTCGAGCCTTATCTCTCCAAACCTGAAAAAATCAAAACCGAAAAATGTTAAATCCAACAACTAACAATCAATAAAAAAGTTCATAAAAAAGAAGAAGAAAGAAAAGCATTTGAAGCATAAAAAAAAAGAAAAGAAAAACTACAAATTGAATGTTTTTTAATCTGCTTTTGCAAAAGGCCTTAGTTCCTTATCCTCGAGCCTTATTTTGTTCGATGTTAAAGCACTTCAATCTAAAAAAGCCAAACCTTTCATGAAGAACAATCAACACGAAGAAAAAAAAATTAACAAAGTACAAAAAAAAGAAAGAAGAAGGATCCACGAAGAAGAAGAAAAAAAAAAGGAAGAAAAACAGCAAAAACTAACCTTGATGAAGCAAACGTTTAGTTCTGCATGAAGAACAATAAATAGGAAGTTAAAAAAATGTAACTTCGTATGAAGAAGAAGAAGAAAGAAGGATGGACCAAGAAGACAGAAGAAGAGAAAAACCTAACATTGACAAAGCAAATGGTTCAAAACATATTGAAGAAGATGTTATTTGTTGACAGCTAACGTCAATCACTAATTACTTCAAGCGGCAAAACCCAACAACATCTAAAACAACAAAACATGTTCAAAAGTTTCTAAAAACAAAAATATAAACCTTTTCTTCGACACCAAAAATAGTGGAAAAATTGTATCTTTGAACTTTACAATCAAAATGAAGCAAATATAAATGAGCAGAGTAAGAAGAAGAAGAAAAAAAATAAAAAAATACAACAAAAAATTAACTACACCAATAACAACTTCTGTCAACATTCAACAATAAAAATCACAACAAAAATAAAAAAGACGAACAAAACAATTATAAACTTAAGCTGCTATGAAGAAGAAGAGATAAGAAGAAGCATTATAAAAATATCCACGACAAAAAAAAGAAGAAATAGAACAATAAATTACCTACACCAAACAAAACTTTTGTGAACCTTCAACAACAACAATGACAAAATAATAAAAAAAACAAACAAAAAAAATTTAAAACTTAAGCTACTGTGAAGAACAAAAAGAAGAAGCATTAAAAAAATATCGACGACCCAGAACTTTTGTGAATCTTGAATAACAACAATCAGCCAACAAAAATAAACAGACAAAAAAAAAAAAAAAAAAAAAAAAAAAAAAACTTATGTTGGTATGAAGAAGAAGAAAGAAGAAGCAGTGAACTTGAAGAAGAAGAAGAAAGAAAGCAAAAGATGTGTTTGAAGAAAGATAACGGGAGAAGAAAAAATCAAATACCTCCACCAAATGCAATGCCTTGAAGAAGAAGCCTCCGACTGTCAGCAAACATCAATCACCATTTAATGCTTTCAGTGGGAAAAAAAAGAAAACTCAAAATACTAAATTACCCTCAATTTGAGACAGATGTCAATTAGTTACGATGTGTATCTCAGTAAATTACATACACTAAGAATTTCTTAGATATATAGTAGAAGTATCTTCATGTCAAAAAACTAAAACGAAAATGTCTCATCAATACCATGTCTCACTCGGTAGTTAACCAATATAACAATATTAAGAAAAAGAATAAATTTCAGTGCATAAAGTATTTTCACATCAAAAAACTAAAACGAAAATGTCCCATCAATACCATGTCTCACTCGATAGTTAACTTAAATAACAATATTAAGAAAAAGGTTAAATTATACTTTGGTTTCCATTTTGGTAACAAAATATTAATTTGGTCCTTCTATTTCTTTTATTTCAATTTGGCCCCTATTTTGAGAAATTTGATGCAATCAAGTCATTTTCGTTAGTGGTGTAGTAACGACGTTAAATGGGGTGTCACGTCTCAGTTCCTGATTTTTTGAATTTCTTATTTTTGAATTTTGAATTATTTATTTATCTTTTAAATTTTTTTAAAAAAATTAAAAATTCGTCACGTGTCAAGCTAACATATGCCACGTGACAGTGATAGTGTGATGTGGCAGTAGCAAGTGATAGTGCCACATGTCACTATTATGTCAAGTGTCATTTTTTCATTCTCAATTTGGTCCCTATATTTTAATTTTTGTCTCAATTTAGTTCCAATTTTTGTAAAAATTGTGCAATTTTGACCCCTCCAAATTGAAACAAAAATTAACTTTTATATAAATATTATACAAATTTTTTTATTAAATTTGATATTTTTATTATATGTTTTTAACAAAACTAAGTTTATTTAAATTTGTTTCACATTCAACTTTACTTAAAATTGTTTTCAAATTTTAAATTTATTTATTTTTTATTGTTACATAAAATAGTTAATTTTTTTAACATTTATATAATTATTTTTTTTACACCAACTCAAACATTTGTATAGAAATTATGGAATTTTACACATTTAAAAATATACAATTATTTAAAATATAAATTCAAATAAAGAACACTATTAAAGTATGATGGAATAAAATATCAATACAATTTATGATTTTTTTTTTGTTATTAGCATTATTGTCTATTAACAACTTTAAAACAATTTTAAATAAAGTTCAATGTAAAATATAAATTTAAATAAACTTAATCTTGTTAAAATTATTTACTTGAAATATCAATTTTGATAAAAATATTTGTGTATATTTATATAGAAATTAAATTTGGTTTCAATTTGGAGAGGGACAAAATTAATGAATTTTTACAAAATTGAGATAAAAATTAAAATATTGGCACCAAATTGAAACTAGGAAAATTACACCTGGCATAATAGTGACACGTGGCACTATCATTGCCACATCACACTATCATTGTCACATGACACGATGTCAGTTTGACAATGACAAATTTTTATTTTCTTTTTAAATTTTTAAAAAGTAAAAAAAAAATTCAGGAACTGACACATGACATCGCATTCAACGTTATTACTATACCACTAACGAAAAAGACTTAATTGCGTCCAAATTTTCAAAAATAGAGACTAAATTGAGATAAAAAAATTAGAGAGATCAAATTGATATTTTGTTATGAAAATAGAGACCAAAATATAATTTAACCTAAAAAAATAATCACATCGACTCATTTGAATTAAAAAGTAATTAAATTGAGAATTTTAAAAATATTGAAACTTCATTAAAAAAGTTGACCAAATATTAAGACAAAAAAATATTTAACCTAAATCTTACAAACGATACTTTTCAATTTTGGAAAACTAAAAATAAAGAACTAAATTAACTATTGCACATTTGACTCTAGGGATGTCAACGGGGTGGGTAGGATACTGGTAGTAACTCCCCCGTACGGATACTGGTAGTAACTCCCCCGTACCCTACCCGCTGGATAAATATTTGCCCCGTACCCGTACCCATATATGTCGGGTATCCGTTATGCGGGTACTCGTCTATTTTTTTCATATCCGTGGGTATCCACGGATATCCGCGGGTATTTACAAAAATATTTAAAAAAATAAATATTTAACCATAATTAATGTTTAAATCAACAAGTCTCCTTTCTCCGATTGATTCTTGAAAAACAAACAAATAAAAAATCACTATCAATTTATATTATAGTTTATTTTTGAATAAAATATTAAAGAAATTACTAACTTCATCCATGTCCACCTCTTGCAACATTGTATAAAGTTTCATGTTGTCCAATTTTAATCTAGAAGAGCCTTAAAACATAAGAAGTTCAGTAAAAATTTAAGTAAAAGTGTTAATTTCATTACCTTCCATGTTAGTCCATAACCAGTCTTAGAGAGACACATCAATGCCTCCACAGTATATGGAAGTAATTTACTCATTTGTGGGGTAAGAATCTGACCACCATTATTGAATGAAGACTCATAATGTTGTTTACTAATATATATATATATATATATATATATATATATATATATATATATATATATATATAAGGAAAAGTTTAGCGGATACGGGTATCCACGAGTACGGATACTATGATACCCGTACCCACCCCGTTAACATGCGGGTATCAAAAATACCCATACTCGCGGGTAGCGGTATCCATTTTTAATATCAATTTCCTACCCGTTGCGGGTTTTATCCGCGGATACCCGCGGGTACGGATATTTTTGACATCCCTATTTGACTCTACCACTTATACCTATTCTTCCATCTCATTATATGGATCCGATTGTTCCATTCTTCATTACCAATCCAAATAGAAACATGAGAACTGAGCCATAAACGATCAAAGGAATAATAAGTTGATGCAGATGTTAAATTCAAAGGGAGTTGTCATTCTGTCTCCACCACCAAATGGCACAAGATTGGTCGACAATTCTCCCACCAATTGTCTGTTCCCATGAAGTTCGAGGATATTCAAGTTTCTCCCAAATTTACAAATGTAAATATAAAAGGAAAAAAAAAAGGAAAATTTGACACTATTTTTCACATATTTGATCAGAACATGACCACTTTACTTATGTATACCCTACAGAATATCTACGTCAACACGTTCAATACATCTTCTCATTGATCATGCGAGATTTCTCTTTCCTCTCCGTTGGCACCATCGGAACTACAGTTACAGCATTTTCTGTTAATGAAACACCACAATCTGGTTTCTCATCCTTTGACGACAAACTTGGTTCTGTCAGCGATTGTGATTTCTTGAAAGAGCCAAACTCAATACCCTTCCATTTAGCTTCTTTTAAGGATGGAAAGCTCTTGGTGTGCTTAGTTAACTGACCAGACTCTGAGCAGATAGTCTTGTGATTGCTTTGAAGAAAGGGATAATCTTTCGTTGAGAGCTCAACCGACATTGAACTACAATCCATTAGGGTCTCAGAACAAACCTTTGGAAGAAGGGGGAAGTCTTCCTTAAAGAGTTCAAACAACCGAGGAGTACTGCCATCTATGTCAGTCTCAGAATGTACCTTTACTAATGGAAGGGACAAATCTTTATTTGAAGACTCAGACATACTCGAATTCCCATAAATCGCTGTCTCAGAATTAATGTTGGCTAATGGAGCATAGTCTTGGACTTGTGTTGATTCTGTAGCCTTGCAATTGCATGGAAGAAGGGGGAAATCTTCGTTTGAGAGATCAAAAAACCTGGAATCTGAATTACCATTACTCGTGTCCGTCTCATAGTGAACCTCCTCCTCTTGTTGCTTCTTCGGAGGTGATTTGGGCAATGCAATGTGCTTTGCAGAAGTATATCTCCTTGGCCTGTTCGCCCTTGCACGTATATCCCAGTAGGAATTATAATTCTGCAATATTCAACCATTCTGGGAATGATATAGTGTTTTATAATCTTAATATAAGGTTCTATATTTAAATAAACTTCTCCATAAATAAGAAGAGTAAATAATCATCTTCTGCATCTTAGCTTTTGGAGAAGAAAAACAAAAGAACTTTATTAAAATTATGTCCATAAGTTAATTTTATCTTACATGAGAACTCTCATTTAGCTTAACTTCTATTTTCTTCTCTTGTATAAGTGTGTGTATAGAAAATTTATCCAAACAAGACCTATATAGATAGAAGAAAGACATTATACCAAGTCAGGGATGTATGTGCCTGTTCCACGTGATTTCCCTCCTTCTTCAAGGTTGTAAGTTGGATGATAAAGTGTCTGTCCTGGAATATACACATCTGTACCACCTTTGTAAATCATACTCCAGTTTTGCTGCCTTGATAATGCATGGATATCGTCCTGAGATGGCCTAGAAGGAGAACTGGAATGTGCAGTTACTGGCATGGTATAGTTACGATACAGCTGAATATATTGTAAGCCACCATAGTAACTTTCACAATCTCCACGGAGGACACACTCTTCAGATCTTCCGGTACCAAATGGAGAAACCGGAACATCAACATCCGCCCTTTCTCCTTTCCCATTCCGGTCCAAAGTGCTGAAGAAAAACTTTTCTAGAGCTGCACCCATGTTTTCTCCAGGAAGTGTGAGGATCTGCTTAAGCCTTCGAGCACCATAGGAGAGAGCAAATCTTAATCGATGTAAACTGGCTGCAGGTAAGTAAAAAAGTAGGGAAATAAGAGGAAGTAAACCACTAGAGTGTTAAAATATCATGAACATCGGAATATCTAATTATTTCAGTATCATATATAAAACTTAAAGCATCATGAGAATATATCAAATATTGATGTCTACAATGATATTTAAATAAGTCTTGATGCATTTTCACCAGTATGCTGAGTTGTGAACTTGTAGATGTTCTTAAACGTAAAGATCTTCTAATAAACTATAACAACTAATATCACGTCCTTTAATCATTATGAAGAAGCCCAACCAATTAAAGTGTGTATGTATTCAGCATAAATCATATGCTTTTTTTGTTACCATTTTAAAGGTGTAAAATATCCATCACCTTTAGAAGGAAAAAATAAATTACCTATGTTTACACTGCGCCCTAGGTTGTTGTCATTTCTAAGAGGATCCAAGATGTTCATGAACTTGACAGGAAATTCATGGGCTGTAGGCTCAGATGCCCTTGCCGGAAAAGCGCACATATTCTTGTAATTTCTGAGAAACTCTTTCTGGAGCAAGAATCCATCCTGATCGCATTCTGGTGTCTCTGTGACAAGCAAGTGAGTATCGGTATATCAAAAGATTGAAGATTGAAAAAGCATCCAACTGCTTACACACTGCAACACTTACCAGCAATTTTTGGAAGGGAGGTTAAGGCTTTGGGACCCCATATACTAACATAATTATGGTCCCAATCAAATGAGCCATAGTAGTCTAAAAATGTGTATAGCACCTGCTAGTAGTAGTAATTCAGTGGTTTTATTCTTAGAGCTTAAAAACAGATGCTGAAAGAGTGCAAAGAATATTATTGATGGAAGGCGTGACCCACCTCTAGAGGACCACGCACTGAAGAGTGAAAACGATTGATAATATACAAGACTAATATTTCTATGGCATATGTCGATAACAGGCCATGGTGTCCACCAAGAAGTCTGCTCTCATAATAGCACCAAGCTTTGATTAAGATAATACTGCGCTTGAAAAGATGGTTCTTTCCAACAAGTTGGTCAACCTAAAATTATCCAATTAGCAAAATTAGCAAAGCCTGAACATAAACTGAAAAAAAAAATTAATGTAATCAGAAACATGGGTGAAGTTTTTGTTTGCAATTAAAAATGAAGTACTAGTAGAATTTCATTAGAATGTTAGATATCAACAAGTATTTGAAAGACGTTAATCAACAAAATATGGATACACTATGAGGATGGAGAATTGGTAACAATCATTTATCAAGAAAATGAATGGAGTAAGAGAATGGAAAGGGGCGAAGCAAACAATCAAGTCACCATTGAGACCACCAAAATGCAAGTTGGCTGAATGGAAACATGGAATTTTTTTTAAGGTGTTCCTTACATGACATCTGAAACACAGAAACAGACCACACGGTATGTAGAAATCAAACATCAATTAAGGGTAAATATCAATTAATACAAATACCTGCTCCAAGAAACGTAGAGTATAAAGTCCAGCCATCTGATTGAAAGAGATGTCAACTGCTATGTTTTTCACTGTACATTTCAAAAGCCGGACCTGGAGCCATCATCCAATGATCCAAACAAAAGAAGGTAAGTCTAACAAAGCTGAGGAGATATCCTTTCACCACAAGAATATTAAATGCCACTTCTAATAAGGTCAGTCGAAGAAAATGACAATTCTTCAATGTAAAAGCCAGTAAGACAATTATAGCAGATTACAAGAAAATTTTGTTTATAAACCTGTGCCCGTATATCTTGTACGTCTTTTACTTGGTATTCAGGGTCATCTACACTTTGAAGTACATTCAATACTGACTGTGCCAGATCCTCCTCTGCATCTTCATGACTAAGAGCAGTCAAGTCAATATCTCCATCAGGAAGATAGGTTTTTAGCGGGACAGAACCGAATGGCAAGACCTGTAGGAGATCCACAGAGGTAAAACATTCGTTTTCAATCACCACTGTCATGGTATAAATATAATTAAATCAACTAGTACAAAATGCTTTTAAATTTAAGTGCAATCAAGGTAAAAAAAATCTGTAACTTTAATATTCAAGCCTTTTCCTAATGGATTTAGTGTCCAATTCCATTTGTCAACAATGTTCACTCAAGCAATCAATTACTAGCAAAATACGTCAACATCATTTCAATTCAGGCATTTTGAAGTTTTTAAAACTACAAATCTCATGGTATAGAGAAATTAAAATTTATCAAATGCAGTGGGGGGGAGAGGAAACTCATGTTAAAGAGACAGTAGAATAAATAATAAAGTTACATTCAGATCTAACTGCTCTTAAAAGAAAAGTATGATAGGGGGGGGAGAGGAAAAAAAAATTCGTCAATCATTTCTACAAAATATAAAAGAACATTCATAGCATACATCAAAGTCAATCTAATTGTGTACAAACAATTCAAAGCAGCAGAACACAAGAACACCCGACAAATTATGAGGGAAAGAATGCAACTTCGTTAAATGAAGAGAAGACTAGATGTAGAAAACCAACTCAGGCAATAAAATTTATAAATTTATAATAATTGGATCAAAATATTCTAACCTCAGATCCATAGCAACCTCTAATCAGCTTCTGAACATAATCAATAACATCCTTTCTGTTCACCTCAGATAATACATTTGGTTCAATTGTCCATAGTATCTCTTGTGCCCTCTCTTCGGCCATCTGCCATAGTTCCTCGTCGATTGATAACAGATGGCTAGGCAAGGTGGATGACAACAAATTTTCTTGTTTATCATCCATAGCCCAGATGTTAGAGCTTAGAACTCTAGGAAAAAAACAGACATGTAAGACAAGAGCACAAAAACAATATCTTGGCAATAACTTCAATCACTGCATGTACAACAGCAAAACTGCCCCAAAAACTAATGTCCTTTTATATGATAACAAAATTCATGAAAACAGAATTAAAAATGGGACACTTATAATTAGTTAGACTTAAAATTGTCGAACCAAGATTTGTGGGATGAATTTATTAATTCTGCACAGTAACAAAGGGAAAATCACTGCTTGACCACTGTGATAATCCTCCATAACCATCTCACACTTAGTATGCCCTCAAAACCCAACAATTTATTAAATTTGATATAAGAATTACAATGAATTATCCAAATTTTGAAGGCAAATAAAATAACAGTGAGCAAACAATGAACTTGTAATTTAATTGAAATTGACTCAAGATTCAGATACAATAATGCTGTCAGGGTTTGGATTTCCACTAGGCACACCTGTTCCCCTCTCCTACCTGTGCTTGTGACTCCAATATGTAATATAGAGACACAAGGACTAGTTCAAAATAAAGTTAAAACAGAATATGACAAATGTGAAATAACTAGCAGGATCTTTTTTAATCAAAGCAATGGCAAAATTGTAAAGAGAAATGATTGTGAATGAAATCAACTGAGATGTTGAGAGAAAGGGGAGAAAAATTTGACTCATTATTTACACTAAAATTATAATGTTCATTTTCTTATGTTAATAGTAAAATTTTCTAATCAGCCAACTAATACAAAACATTTAACTCAGGGTGTTTTAAACAGTTTCTAACAACACATTATTCAAACTTCCTCTGCCTCTGTTTACCCGGATTCTCATTTAGGGCTCTATTGATCCACATATGATCAAAATCATCATCATCATTTCCTTAATGTACCTTCTTTCCAAACACCAATCTACCGCACATATACTCTTCAACACACCAAGAAGAACACATAAAAAGCAGGCTACAAGGTTCCTCGCCGAGGTTTATCAGCAAGTCAATGTTCACAAACACGGCACGTATATCAGGACATGCACAAATTCGAATTCAGTAATTGCATTCAGAGGAAGAGTAGAAAAAATTAACCCCACACAAACCCTATTCCCAACTCAAAGCCCAAACAAGTAAAAGTTTTGGTTCTTGATACAGAAAACCCTAAAGAAACGAGGACAAAAAATCAATGACTCAAACAAAGAGTACATAGGGGTCACAGAATTTCTCCCACGAAAACCCCTTGAATTCATACCTCAACTATACCCACAACAACACAGATTCAACGAAAAAGAATTTTACCAGAAAAAAGACATAAAATTTCTAGCTTTTGTCTCGGATGCAGCTGGCTGGAGAGATCCAAACCTCGTCACCAATGCTCAGAGCAATTAACTGTTCAGCACAAACTCTCCTCCTTCAATGTTATTCACAAAGTGGCCCACATTATCTGTCGTCGCAGGAACCGGGATCTTTGTTCTTATATATATATATATATATATATATATATATATATATATATATATATATATATATATAAACACACATGAAAAGAATTAAAACCACCTGGTTTCGAAAACCACGTCTTGACTTTATCCTTTTTTGACCCACATTGACTATTTCTCAGGTTTTCAATCTTTTATAATATTCTTTAAACGTTTAATCATGCTCTAATTTTCTGGAATTTTTTATATCATTGAATTTGGTTCCAAATTAGAAAAGAAAATTACTTTTCATATCAAAATGGAAAAAGTTTATTCTATTTCCTTATTTTTAAAACTTTCTTTAATCTTTTAAATTTGATGATTAAAATCACATTTTTACTGAATTTCAACACTGAAATATATATTTTTTGTTTGAAATAGTAAAAGAAAACTTATTCAAAACTTTAGGATACAAAAGCATAACTTCATTTTTTAAATAAATACCATACAAATGTTACAACCTCTTTAATTCAGAACTTTCAATTTCGGAATGTTAAGGGAATATCTACATAAAACGTAAAAAAGAATATTTTGGATAAGATAACAGTAATTTGATGAAAGATCCAACTTTTTTGTTTCATCCATTTTGTTGAAAAGGAAAAAAGAAAGACTGAACAACTAATTGACGATATTTTTAACCATTTGAAATAAAATAAAACAAAGTAGGATAATATATAAATATTTAAATAATTAAAATATGAATATTTTTGTTTTCATCTCCATTTTGCTTCCTATGGCCCTAGCTATTAATTTTCTCAATTTGAAGTAATAATGTCATTATAGCATATTATATAATAACATGCTATCAAAATTAACAAATTACTACTATGGATTAAAATAAAAAATAATATATTTACAGGAACGGAGATTAAAAAGTAATGTGTACAACAATTAAAATAAAAGATAATAGTTATTTGACGATTCATATATTATAACTAGTTATTCCTCTTTTTAGAGATTTTCTTTTAAATAATATATTCTTTTTTAAAAACATCCACAAATAAATCTAGTAAAATATTTTTTTTTTACATGAATTTAGTAGTAGTTAAAAATTTCATTTTCATCGAATTCTCAATTTTTTTTATATAAAAGATAGATTCAAATTTTGATTTTGTAAAACTAAATTTCAAAAATATTTTTTAAGTTTTTTATCCTTAAAAAAGAAAGAAATTAAAAAAAATTAAATTAAAATAATTAAAATAAAGTAATTTAAAAGAACTTATTATAAATGGTGAAATTAAATTTTAATTATTTTGAGACAAAAAAAACAAATTAAAAGAAACTTAAGGATAATAAATTTCAGTTTTGTATATTAATTTTGTAATATAATTTTAAATAATATTTTATTATTATTATAATGTTTCCTAGAGAAATAATAAAAAATAAATTTAAAACTTTACTATATTATTATTATTATTATTATTATTGATCGTAAATATATTTAAAAAATATTAAAAAATATAAGATAAGTTAAAATATAAAGTATAATTCTTAAGTTTATATTAAAAGTTAAAATTATTAAATAAGAAAAACAGTTTAAAATAATTAATTAAGAATATTGAGATCAGATTTTGATGGACTTTACAAGGAACAAAATTAGAAATAGTTTAAGGGTAAAATAATTTGAATTTTGTGATATAATTACAAATAAAATTTAGGTTAAATTACTCTTTTGGTCCTTCTATTTATTAAGAAGTGTCAAATTGGTCTCAAAATTTTTTCTATCTCCATTTAGTTTTAGTTATTTTAAAAATAATTCAATTTGGTCATTGTCGTCAATTTTGACCAAATAGTGTTAAAGTCAACGCCATGTGTCAATTTGTGATTTTTTTTTTCTTTTTTAATTTTTTTACACATGTCACTTCACAATTATGTCACGTGTCAAAATAATTCAATTTGATCATTATATTTGTTTTTAGCTTCAATTTAGTTCCAATTTTTATAAAAATTAAGCAATATTGTTCGTCCTTAAATTGAAACTTAATTTATTTTTTGTATAAATTTTATGCTTATATTCTTACTAAAATTGACATATTTATTAAATATTTGTAGAAATATTTGTAAACAAACTTTTTGTTTTTAATTTTATATTAAACAAAGTTAAACCTCAAACCTAATTTCAATAATTAACCATTTTTATTATCATATATAAAGGTATCAAATGTATCATATATTATAAATGTATTGAAAATTAAAAATCAAATAATTTATCAAACATAAATTTCAAGTTCAAAAAAAAACAAAGTTTAAAGTTTCGTTTACAATTAATTTAAAAATATTTCTAAAAATATTTAATAAAAATGTTAATTTTAGTAAGAATATAACTATAAGATTTATCCAAAAAGCAAATTGAGTGTCAATTTAAAGAGAAACAATATTGCTCAAATTTTACAAAAATTGGGAATAAATTGAAACTAAAAACAAATATAGGGACCAAATTGAATCATTTTGACATGTGTTGTTGTTTTTTTTTAATTGAGTAATAGAAGCTTTAAAATTTTAAATTGTATGATTGCATTGTATTTTGTCCATGTGTTTGAGTTATGCATTTATATCTTATTTGTGGGATTTGAAATTAGGTTTTGTACTGTATGGCCCACCGTCGGACCATCGGTCAGGCATGCCAAGGACAAGCGGCCGCAGGCTGCCCGCTACAAGTGGACCTTCCCTTGGGACGTTGATGTAACAATCTCTAAGGGGGCTTTAAGGGAGCTCGTGACCAAATAGCCCATGTGTTCTCCGAATAAAGTCTCAGCTCTGGAAACTAAATCGGTTACCCCGTCGGACCATCGGTTAGGCAGACCAAGGACAAGCAGTCGTAGGCTGCTCGCTACAGGCGGACCTCCTTTCCTTGGGATGTTGATGTGACAATCTCTCTTGAATGATTTAAAGGAGCTCACGACCAAACACCCCATGCGTTCATTTCCAATTGCGCTTAAGATAATACACCAATTCGCCCGATCAACCGAGTGGAAGGAGAAAAAGACTTTGAACATGAGAAAGAATTGAACAAGCTAGCTGAGGAGAACATCGGACAATGGTTGTACTGTAACATCTCTAAGGAATATTACGTAACATAGTCCTACCCTAGTAAATCATCATCCCCATTCTGCTAGGTTCTCTATACCTTTCCACATTCATCCCAAGCTAAGTTTAGTAAAAATAAAGGTTAAGTTTTGTCTACCAAGGTTTGAACTTGTGACCCTCCACTTATAATGCTGCCAAGCACAACCATTATGCCAATTCACATTTGGTGATACACTCCAATCAATATAAGTTTACATTACCAATTTCATACTCATACATATTATTAAAAATCAATAATAAAACAACAACACATAATTAGCATGCATAAAACTCGAACCCAAGTCCTCTCACACATTCAAAGTACTCTCAACCATTTGAACTAGTACTTTTCCATGTCACATCAAACAATAATTAATGCCATAAAGGCGCTTTCTACCTGCATTTATTAATTAATTAATTTTCACGGGTCTTATAATAACTATTGGATTTTTGGACTCAATTGGATTGGCATAATTTTGCAAAGTTATGTTTTGCATAATTATGCAAACTTGTTAGGCAAGAATATACTCACTAAGCAAACTCAAAGTTAAAGAGTCACTAACTTGTGCTCGTTGGGCGAGAATATACTCGTTGGACAAACTCAGAGTCAGTGATTCACGAACTTGGTGGTTGTTGAGTGAAAATATACTCACCTGGACGACTTTTGGAGGAATCTATCTTTGTGAGATCTAGTGATTTATTTGCTGGGCCAATCATCTGGTCACTAAATGAGTGGGCCTGTAGGTGTTGCTCGTTGAGCGAATGGATAATTTCGCTGAGTGAATACGTCAAAGTCTAGTAATCAGTTTTTGTGTTCACTTTAGTGTGTTTATGCAAATTTTGATTATTTCTTTAGAAATGGTTTATCTATGAGATTTATCTGAGAACGATTTATACTAATCCAAGGAGGATTAATGGTGACTTGTAGTAGTGTATGCCTTGATATATGGATTCACTTGAATGTTATCTTGACGCTTTAATAACCATTCAATTCTCAGGTAGAGAAGGATAATGTATGTGATGAAAGGAGTAGGTGGTCCTAGTCTAGGGGCTTTACCTTAGCCAAAAATGTTGGTATGGTGAAATTCATTGGCAATGGCTCGATAGAGTAGCAGAGACCACCACAAGTGCACAACTTGCCAAAATTTGATACCAATGCATTTATCTGGATAATTGAGTCATATATGAGTCTTTGCATGAAATAAAACATCATTCATTAAGGATTGGTATGTTTGACTAAGTACAAATGATAATTGTATTCTTTTGGTTGAATAAACTTTTTTGTACATTTGCTTACCCTTTCTTTGTGTTATTGTTTTGTCTTGTCTTCTTTGTTTGCAATGATTACTTGATTAGTATGAACAAATGAGGATATAACAGTTAGACCAATCAAGGAGGAGGGTGATGCAGCAATATAACTTGCATTTGGAAATCTTTTGTGAATAAATATTTTGAAAAACTCTAGTTTCTTCAGCTTAGTTATGTGATAATCTATATTTAGTATATCTTATATGGATGACGATAATGTAATAGTTACATACCAATACCAATATTTCTATGCTATTAATGATAAGTTATATAAGGTTTATTCTATTAAATGAGATATTACAATTTCAATCATTTTGATTTTATATTTTAAAATTTTAAATTTAAATCAAGAATTATTATTAATATTTTCAATTTTATCATCAAATTTATAATGTAAAATATAATTTTTAATCATTATTTCAAATAATCTTACCTTTTAAATGTATTATTAAGCATGTTTAAAAAATCCTTTAAATTTGTGTTAACATTGAAACATTTTATTATCATCACACACATAAAACAAAACTATTTAAATTAATAAATATTTTTTCACTACCCAAAATGATATTTATTTTCTACTCCAAAATTCCAAAATTTAAATTATATATTTTTATTATAATATTTAAAAGAAACAATAACAAATTTAATTCAAATTATAAAAAAAATCAAAATTCATTTCCCTTGAAATATTCTTTATTTTATTTCTTAAAGTTAATAAAATTTAAATCCATTACTTTAATTAATTATTTTAATTTATTTTTCTATAGTTTTAATTTTAATTTTAATTATTAAATTTACTTCTTTTCATTTTAGAAAAACAAAAAAAAAATCCTAAAATTCAGTCTCTATCTAAAGAACTAAAGTCTCATAAGATTTTTATTACTGAATGTCAAGAAATCCATTGAGAGTTCAATTTCCAATAACCGAATTCTAAACTCATATGGAGAAACAATGTTTAAGCAAATTTATTAAAAATATTTATTTATAAATAGATAAAATATATTTTAGTATCTAAGTTACACGAAACTATTCTAAATTTTTTATATTCTAATTCCAAACTTTAAAAATAATTAATATAACTTTATAAATAAAAAATAAATAAATTAATATCATTATATTAAAATGAATATATTCATTTATTTTAAAAATTTTATGATTAAATTATATTAAAGTTTAAAACATAAATAAATTTTAATTTTACATGAAAGTTTAAGAACTAAATACGTATTTAATCTTATAAAATATTATTTTTGAAAAACAAAATCCATTTTAGAAGAGCCTATTATTAGGACAAGTTATCATAAAAAAGATGCATCAAATAGTTATTTGAAACTCTAGCTAATTTACTGTAGTTGTCAATCTCTTATTCGATTGTAATAATTTATTTATGACTAATTTTATTCGGTATAATTTTTGTTTCAATTATTCAATTTGATATTTTTATTTATTTTTGTTTAATTTTTTGTTAAAAGAATTCAATTAGATATTCTTTGTTAAATTAACGATTTTACATTTTTAATTTTAATCAGAAAATCTTTGTTTTAAATTTATATTTTTAAATATTAAATGCTAAGTGACATATGTAATTTTTAAAATTTAATATTTGAAATCATGTTTAGCGTACACAACCTAGGTCTGCTAGCAGTTTGTATAAAAATGTTAATAACTTTATTTTTATTTAATTAAATTACTATAAATAATAATTTCTATAAACTCATTTTTTAAAATAAGTAATATTTTAAGTATAATATTCAAAATATAAATGACCTTAAATTAAAATAAATGAAGAAACACAAATAAAAAAATTAATTTTAGACGAACTTATTTAAGTAAACAAAATACTTTTGGTCGGACAAAAGAATAAATTTGAATAAGCAAGTTGATTACAATAAAGATACATAACTTGTTTTGATGATGTTATCTGATTTTAGGAATTTAAGTTAATATGGACTATACAAGTCAAATGCGAACCAACTTGCGGCCGTGCGAGCTATAGGTTATGCAGGATGGACCTAAGTGGATTAGTGGGCTAAAATACTCAATCCACCCCACAATTTTTCTTGCAGACATGGTCTATCCTGTATTTTTATCCCTACAATTCTTCATGTTGTTAGACTTTTACAATCTCTTGCATTGGGTACCTTATGCTTAAATTTTGAATTCTTAATAACTATATAATTTTTTTCTATCATTGTTAGTATTTTTTTTAGTAAATAGTAAATTAATCATCATAAATATTAATATATTTTAGTTTAATAAAAAGAAATAAAAAATATTGACACAACAACTTTAATTTTAATAGATTTTGTTTTAACTTTGCGAATCATTAATAGATTGAACACATGTTTAGTCTCTAATAATTGATACATAAAATTTTGAATTTTCAAAACAAAAAAGTAAAAGACTTTGTTACCGTTACTTTTTCAATTATTAAATATCAAAATTAAATTAAAATTTGTAGATAAAGATAATTAATATGCTTGAATTTTAAAAAACACATAGTTAACTATAGTATTAAATGAATCTTGACATAATAATCATAAATACAATTTTACTTTATTTAAAATATAAAAAGAGTCATAAGTAATATACATATATAATTAATAATTTATTTGATGCACACCTATACAAAATTAAAAAATAATTAAATAATAAAATAACTATGTTTTAATATTGCTAAAAATTAAAATATAATTAAACATAAAAAAAGTTAATTTGAAGGAGTGACAAAAGATATTATGAGAAAAGAAGGAATTTTTTTCACATGAAAGTGCAATATTTTCATCACAAAAAAATTTGAAAAAGATTATAAATTTCTAAAAGATTTTTTTTTTTTCGCAAAAAGTAAAAATTGTACCTTTCAAATGTTTCAAACTTCCCCTTAGAGACACTTGAAGTGTCAAGAGAGATATATTTTTCTTGCATTTTATTATAGGTTTTAGAAATTTTAAAGTGTTTATTTTGTGTGTTTAAAAATTCTAAAAAACACTTTTATCTTTATAAAATCTATTATATAAATTTATATTATTTTAATTAATAAAATTAATTATTTCTATTTCAATATAAAAAATATAAAATCAAAGATTATTACTTATATATTAAAAAATACATTTAGAACACAGGTTAATATTCTCCTTAAATTTTATATACTAAAATTGAAATATGTCAATTTATTGTACTGAATTAAATATTTATCCCTTTTTCTTCCTTTAAATTTTATTGATAGAAATTTATTCCAATTCAAAAAAAAAAAAATATTATTTTCAATAAATATTA